>CAFBNE010000006.1_pt1 | contig 48587 bp, 37 predicted proteins | sample 7269181 | NCBI WGS metagenome assembly CAFBNE01 (sample SAMEA6814085, study PRJEB35770) | uncultured Actinomycetes bacterium | biome: Freshwater; feature: Freshwater reservoir; material: water | place: Czech Republic | collected 2017-05-23 | depth 30m m
ACTCTCGAGAACCCGGAGATGTCCGCGTCGGGCCACTTCGACTGACCCCTGAGGCAGGCCTTGCCTACCCTCCGGCGGAGGGGAGTACCGCGGGCGAGCCGCCTGGCGAACCGCATCAGCAAGGGCGGCTAGGTCATCGCTCGTCGGCCGGAGTGCGTCCGGATTTGGACTGATTCGGACGATTTCCCAGCCACGAGGTGCCGTCATCCGCATGCTGTGCATGTCGCACAGGTCGTAGCAGTGCGGTTCAGCCACGGTCGCAAGTGGGCCCAGTACTGCGGTGGAGTCTGCGTAGACGTATGTGAGCGTCGACACGGCGGCCGCCTGGCAGGAGGGCTTGGAGCAGCGTCGGCGGGCCATAGATCGCACGCTAACGCTCCCGGGGCTGCGGAGCACGGTGACTCGCCGCAGCACGGAGAATCACGACCAGAACGGTGCACGGCGAGCAGCGCGGTGCACTGCGAAAAGCGCGGTGCCCTGCGAAAAGCGCGGTGCATGCGCACAGCACGAGCAATTGCCCCCAGCACATGGCTCGACGGACGGGGCGACCCTTGCCTCACCTGATGGTCAGGCCGAGGTCTTCCTCTGCCACCGGCACAGTGACCGTGTCACGCAGTGGCAGCCACGGGTAGCCCGTCACGAGATCGCCGTACTTGGAGATCTCACGGACCCGATGGGCAACCAGGACGGGGCCAGAATCGTTAGTCGGAGTCACGATTGCAGTGAACCAGTCGATCCCCGCCGGGGGATCGACTGCGAGCCACTGCACATAGCCGGCTTGGATCTTGACCCGCCGAGGCTTCGTTGGAGTCGACACTGACTCCCCCGCGCGATACGGCAGAAGGGTGATATCGACGACCGCATCCTCAGTTGGTGCGGTGATCATCAGGTTGACGGTCGTGGCCTCGCGTACCGGAAGGCCACTCACGGCGCTCGTTCCGGTGAAAGGCAAGGTTCCGGAACTGTAGGTCGTGTCCTGCTGCGCCTTGTTCCCACCGATGAACTGTCGAACCCCGGCCACAATGGGCGTGTCCGAGGTCAATTCAAGGGTCACGGGCTGCTTCTCGGTGACGAGCGACATGTCAATACTCGCGACGGTCCCCGCGGCGACTCGAATTGAGTCCCGGTCGGCCGGGGCAAATGCGCCCGCGGCGGACAGGACTCGCACCTTGACGTTCGCATCATCCTCACCCGGGGCAACGACCGAGAGCACCCGAGGGCCATTGCCCGGCAGGACGCCTGGCACGTACACAGTCTTCGACGGCATAGCGGCCGAGGGAATCCAGTCGGTGCCGATTGATTGAAGGCCCGACATCTGATCGTCGTCAACCGTGGCGCCGATGCGCCCCGTTCTGGCAATCACATGCACCGCCGTCGCCTTGGTCCCCGGCACGAGAGCATCGAGTCTGACGACCAGCCTTCGCTCGCCCTTCACTACCAGGCCCCGCCCAGCGGGCGCCTCGATGATGCCGTCGGGTCCGTGAATGATGATGTCGACCACGGCCGAGTTCTCATCAGGGTTGACGAGGACAACACGTGTCTGACGCCCGGCAATCGCGCCGCCGCCAACGAACCAGAACTCCGTTGCGGCCGGTCCGCACGCCGTACTCGCCATGCCCCTGCCCTGACCTCGAGGATCGCGGCTCCATTGGTCGGCGATGAGCCCGGGGGCAAGGGATCCCACGCCGCGCACCGAGATGGGCGGCAGTGCTCGGCCGAACGCCGCGATCTCCGCCTGCCCCGCCGGAGCCGTGATCTCGGCGCTCTCGGACTTCTTGCCGAGGAGCGTGTCGATCGCCGCACTCCCGGACGGGCCATCTTGGCCCACCTGCCCGGGTACGACCGCCGCCGTCACGCGAACGCCGAGGTCAGCGCCCGCACCCGGCTCAGGACACAGCAACACCGTCGAGCCGATCGGGACGACGCGCTCCCCCTCGACAACTTGCGCCGGAATCTCGCGCTTGGCCACGATCCCGCCGCCGACGATCGCAGCCGTCACGAGTCCGACGAGAAGCATTCCCCTGAGGGACACCGCAGACTTCACGTCATCTCCTCCCGATTAGGTGGTGCGGGGGGCCCGGCGGCTGGGTCGGCTGACCCGCCTGGAGCGGCCGGTTCTGCTTGATCGTCCGACAGGTTCGCGTCAGCCGGCTCTCTTTGATCGTCCGGCACGGCGTGCTCGAGTGATTCGGCGTGCTCGACTGAATCGGCATGCTCGAGCGATTCGGCGTGCTCGACTGAATCCGCATGCTCGAGCGATTCGGCGTGCTCGACTGAATCGGCGTGCTCGACTGAATCCGCGTGCTCGACTTCGTCCGCTGCATCGAGCGAGGCTTGCGCATCAGGGGATCGCTCGACATCGACGCCCGAAGGGCCCGCGACGACGAAGGAGGCGCTCGATGCGCGTGCGCCCGGCACACTCACCGTCGCCATGCTGTCAGCGGCCATGCTTCCGCTGGCTACGGCATCCTCGGTGTCGAGATCCGTTGTCCTGCGCGACGGCAGCGCCAAGACAATGAGTGCGAGGAGCACCGCGAACTGAATCCACAGCCACCTTGAACGGTTCGAATGGTCGAATTCGACCATCACCTGCGGGCTGCCCTCTGGTGCCAGGAATGCCTGCGACCAGCCGGACGTGCCCTCAACGGTGATCGCGGGCAGGCCCGTGACGGCGTTCGTCGAAGGATCTGTCGCGATGGCCCGCCATCGCGAGTCCGGCATCGTTCCGATGACGAGATTCCGTACTCCCGAGCCATCAGGGAGGCGCTGGTCGATGTATGGCGAGACCGTGGGGTCACTGCCATTGGCAAGCCCGATCGACGATTGCTCCTCACCGGCAACGATCCTGGCTCGAGACGTCGTACCCGAGATTCGCCACAGCACCTCGCCACCGGCGCTCGACAGCCGACGAAGTCCGGGCTCGCCATCGAGGACGGGGATGAGGTCAGCTGATGTGCCAGCGGCCAGAAGGACATACCGAACGCCGTAGGCCGACAGTCCGACGACCTCATCACCCCCGCGTCCTGAGGCAAGGTCTGCGACGAGTGCGTCAATGGGAACCCAGACCGCCGCAGGTGGTGAGACGTCGGCGTCGCCTAGCTTGGGACCTGCGCCGTCGATGAGGCTGTAGCGAACTCTGCCGGCCGAATCCTGCCGAAGCACCAGCGTGCGAGGTGCCTGGGGGCTCACCGCGTCGGCAGCGACGAAGGCCGGCACCGCACTCATCGACGCCTTGCGCAGTTCGCCGGGTGCGACCGGTGCCCACAGCACGGCGGATCCTGCTGGAGCCGCGATCGCGAGGATTGCGACGAGGAAGCCGATGGGCTGCATGAGATTGAAGTCGGCTCGCGTCACCCGGGCACGCAGTCCGTCGGCTGCATACGCCGCGGCCCCGATCATTGATAGGCCGAGCAGGAGGGTCGCCGGCCCGGGCCAGGGTCGGAGCGCGACGGACGAGTCCGGCGGGGTCACGAGAACCACCGTCTGCAGGACCCCGAGGACCAGCGCGAGGAGTCCGGCGATCCACGCGATCGTCACAGCTCCGATTCGGTCCCGCCGCATGAACGCAAGCAGGCCGGCGAGCAGCAGCCCGACGCTGAGCCAGACCGGCGTCATGCCCGGGCCGCCCGGGTGAAGCAGGAGGACGTCGACGGCGGTGACCTCGCTGTCCGAGAGTGCGCGCGACGTCACGCCGGGCTCGAAGAGGAACAGGCTCGGGTGAAGGAAGAGATCGGCAGACCATGGCCAAAGGAGCAGCACCGGCGTCAGGACCGCGAACCAGATTCGTCGAATCATCCACGATGCGGCTCGGCCGTACCTGACCAGGCCGATGATCGTCGCGCCAACCGCGAGTACCAGCGCAATCGCCCACATTGCCGGGACGCAGGCCATGAGGGCGGCGAGCAGGATTGCGGTGCCGGCAGCCCGCCGAAACGTTCCCTGGGGTCGCGATATTCGCGCGCAGGAGCGAACGGCAAACGGGAGCAGGATGGCGGCCATCGTGGTCCCGATTCGGCCGGACGAGACGGCGCCGGTCATCGCGGGGAGGAGTGCGTAGGCCACGCCGGCCCACACGCGGATGCCTGTGCTTGCGACAACGCCTCGGAGCGTGAAGTAGACGGCCCAGCCGGCGATCGGGATAGCGAGCAGAAGAAGGACGTTGACGGCGAGCCACGCCTTGCCGAGGAGGAGGACGGCGAGCGGATAGATGACCATGAGGTACGGGGCGGACGGGACCGTTGATCCAGGCCCGACGTCGTGCCATGCCTGCGCATACCTGTCCCACAGGTCTGTCGCGCCACCGGGACTCGGGAGGAGTGCGCCACCCTGGAGAGTCCCCTCACCCCACCAAAGTCCCCAGAGCGACACGAGGGTGAAGATGCCGAGCATCGCGGCGATGACCGTTCCCGGTCGTAAGAGCAGTCGTCGGATCAAGCCGGCACCCTGCTCGGAAAGGAATGCCGCGTCGTCGTCGATTGGACCGGAGTCGAGGGCTGAGCCTTGTGGCCCGGTCGAAGCGCCCGACGTCGTGATGATGCCGGCGACGGCCTCGAGTCCTTGACGCATCTGCCACGCAAGTTGCGGCCGCAGGTGCTTGACGATCGATGCCGGCTCGGTGGCCGTAGCCTTCACGAGCTTGCGCGAGCGGTGCAGGCTCCAGGGGTGGATCGAGACGAGAAGCACGGCGATGATCTCATCGCGGGCCGCGCCGAGATCCTTGCCGAGCAGGTAGGCGAGCGAGCGCAGGGCGCTGCCGAACAGGAGTCGAAGGGCCACGAACGGGGTCGCGAGAGCGACGGAATGCGCGAGGAGGACGTGCACGGAGGCTTCGCGCTCGGCTCGATGCGGCCGTGCGGCGACCGCCGTTGAACGCGAGCCGTGAGTGGCGGCCTCACGATGGTGCACGACCGCGTCCGTCGCGATGAGTACCCTCGCTCCGGCCCGTTGGGCCCGCCAGCAGAAGTCGAGATCATCGCGGAAGAGCTTGAGCTGGGGGTCGAATCCCCCGAGGAGGTCCCATATCTCCCTTCGCACGAGCATGCCGGCGGAGCTCACCGAGAGGACATCGCGAACTCCGTCGTGCTGGCCCTGATCGTGCTCACCGCGTTCGAGGCCGGTGAGCCTGCGACCTGAGTTCGAGATGCTGACCCCGGCCTCGAGGAGGAGCCTGCGGTCGTGCCAGCCGAGGATCTTCGGACCGAGCACGGACGCACTCGGGTACTCGTCTGCGGTCTTGAGCAGTGCGGCTAGGCAGGTGGGGTCTGGGGCACTGTCGTCATGGAGGAGCCACACCCACTGGGTGAACTGGCCTGCGGATTCGTCGTCGTCGGGCACCTCGATGCGGCCGACGCTCTCAAGGCCCCGACGCACCGCCTGCCCAAAGCCCTGTTTGGAGGGAGCCGTGACGACCCGATCGACGCCGAAGGACGCTCGCAGCAGGGTGAGGCTGTGGTCGGCGGAGTCAGTGTCCACGGCAACGGCGGCGTCCGGGGGGCGCGTTTGATTGGCGAGGCCGGTGAGGACGGAAGGAAGCCAGGCGGCTCCGTCGTGGGTGACGAGGACAACGGTGACGTGATGCTGACGGCGCGGCAGGGCCTCTGCTCGTTCGGCGCCCTCGGATGGCACCGCGCTGAACCATTCGGTCGGGTGCTCGTCCGTGCCCGTCTCGACGGCATCTGCGATCGCATCAGCGTCGCCGCTCGCTGCTCGAAATGCGGCCTTGTCCTCGGCCGTGAACAAGAGCGCTGAGGTGGATTCCCACCACTCGTCGCTTTCTTCATTCTTCCTATCGGCCACCGGCCTACTGTACGGGGCGCGGGCGACCGCTGTGATCGGACTAGACGGCCTGCTTCTTCAGACGGCGACGCTCACGCTCGGATAGGCCGCCCCAGATGCCGAATCGCTCGTCCTGCTCCATCGCGTATTCGAGGCACTCGACGCGAACCTCACAGGAAAGGCACACGCGCTTCGCGTCGCGGGTGCTGCCGCCCTTCTCCGGAAAGAATGCCTCCGGATCGGTCTGCGCGCAGAGTGCTTGTTCCTGCCACGACGCCGGTAGAACGTCGGACAATGGAAGCAGCACTGAGTCAGCTTCCCGGCTTTCAGCCACGCGTTCCTCCTCGACCCTGCGGCGAACCCCCGTTCACCACTGCAACGTATTACAGACGTGTCATTCCACCACGTCAAGCCGGATACCGACAAATCGGGCATATTTTCCAAAATAACCGGACAAACTGACGATTCTGAGGGTTTTCGGGCAATCGAAGCTTCCTTCGCGGCGAATGAGCCCTCGGCCAAACGCTCGTCCCGAAGCGGTGAAAGGATAGCGATCATGAGGATCACCGCTCTTGCCGGCGGCATCGGCGGGGCGCGGTTTTTACGCGGCGTTCTCGCTGCCGCACCTGACGCCGAGGTCACCGTTATCGGGAATACCGGCGACGACATCTGGGTCCACGGGCTGCGCGTGTGCCCTGACCTCGACACCGTCATGTACACCCTCGGCGGTGGCATCAGCGCTGAGCGCGGCTGGGGCCGCGAGGGCGAGACTTTCACGGTGAAGGACGAACTCGCCGCCTACGGAGTCGAGCCGACGTGGTTCGGGCTCGGCGACAAGGACATCGCAACCCACCTCATCCGTACCCAGTCGATGCAGGCGGGCTTCTCACTCACCGAGATCACTGCAGCCCTGTGCGAGCGCTGGCAGCCGGGCGTCAGGTTGCTCCCCATGTCGGACGATCGGGCCGAGACGAACGTGATCGTCGATGATCCAAGCGGCGCAACCGACGACTCGGGGCGAGCCTTGCGGATCGCCATCCACTTCCAGGAGTGGTGGATCAAGTACCGCGCGCTGGTCCCCGCGCACGGCTTCGTTCTCGTCGGGGTCGAGCAGGCTCGCCCGGCTCCCGGGGTGATCCAGGCCATCGAGCAGGCCGACGTCGTGCTCCTCCCGCCGAGCAACCCGGTCGTCTCGATCGGGACGATCCTGCAGGTCCCCGGAATCGCCGATGCGCTCCGATCGACGAGCGCGCCCGTGGTGGGCCTGTCCCCCATCGTTGGCGGCGCGCCAGTACGCGGGATGGCTGACGCCTGCCTCACGGCGATCGGCCTCGACACCACCGCGCTCGCGGTCGCGGCGCACTACGGGGCTAGGTCTGCCCGAGGCAGCGGCAACTCCGGCGGTATTCACCACGGCGCTAGCGACCACGGCCTCATTGACGGCTGGCTCGTTGACACCACCGACGCCGGGAGTGTCCCTGCCATCGAGGCGCTCGGCATTCGCTGCCGGGCCGTGCCACTCATGATGACCGACCTCGAGGCAACCCGAGTCATGGCGGTCGACGCCCTTTCCCTCGCCAACCGCCCGTGACGGGCGCCGGAGCGAGTCCGGTAGCGGGCGCTGAATCGGGAGCAGCAGGGAGCCCGGTCTACGAATCGGCGCGGGGATCTGCACCGGCCCTGCAGGTCATCGGCGTGCCGGGGATTCCCGTCATCACCGGAGGCGACGACCTCGCGCAGCTCATCATCGACGGGTGCACAAGCATCACCTGGCCCGATGGGAGCATCGGCGTCGCCGAAGGCGACATCTTCGTCGTGACGAGCAAGATCGTGTCGAAAGCCGAGGGCCGAGTCGTCCCCGCGGCCTCGCGCGACGATCTCATCGAATCGGAGTCGGTTCGCACCCTCGCAACCAAGATCACCGAGAAGAACACGACCCGCATCGTCGAGACCAGGCACGGCCTCGTCATGGCTGCGGCCGGTATCGATGCGAGCAATATCGACGTCGGCTTCGTCGTCCTCCTCCCCCTCGACCCAGATGCGTCCGCCTCCGGGCTTCGGGTCGCCATTGGACGACGCCTTGGCGTTCAGGTCGGCGTCATCATCACCGACACGATGGGCCGGGCCTGGCGTAACGGGCTTACGGACAACGCGATCGGGGTGGCCGGCATCGGGCCGCTCGATGACCACACCGGCCGCTCCGACGCCTACGGGCGAACGCTCGAGATGACCGTGGTCGCCACGGCCGACGAGATCGCGAGCGCAGCGGACCTCGTAAAGGGCAAGGCAACGAGCATGCCCGTGGCCATCGTCCGTGGGATGCGGCACGCTGTCACCGATGAGGACGGCCCGGGTGCGCGAGCGCTCGTACGTCCGCGAGGCGAGGACCTCTTCTGGCTCGGGACGAGCGAGGCAATCACGGAAGGACGTCGCAGCGCGACGGGGAACCGGCGCACCGTTCGAGCCTTCACGGACGCTCCGGTGGCCGAGACTGCGGTTGCCGACGCTATTGCGGCTGCCGCCACTGCTCCCGCGCCGCATCACTCCAGGCCCTGGCGGTTCATGGTTCTTCGAGACGAACCAGTCCGGGAAGCCCTGCTCGATGCGATGCGCGAGCGGTGGGCGCACGACCTGCGGCATGCCAGCGGAATGGATGACGCCTCGGTCGATCGCCGTCTCGCGCGCGGCGACATCCTGCGACGCGCCCCCGTCGTCATCCTGCCGTTCATCGACCTAGCAACCGGCGCCCACGCCTACCCCGACGCAGCAAGAACCGCAGCCGAGCGTGACCTGTTCCTCGTATCGGGCGGCGCGGCCGTGCAGAATCTCATGATCCACCTCGCGGCGGACGGGCTGGGTACCGGTTGGATCTCATCGACTATGTTCTGCGCCGATGTCGTGCGCAGTGTCCTTGCCCTCCCCGATTCCTTCGAGCCACTCGGCGCAGTAGCGGCCGGGTGGCCCGCGGCGTTGCCCACCGAGCGCCCGCCGCTCGACCTCGGCGATCTCATGCTCGCGCCCATCAGCCCGGTGCGCGGCCCTCTCGGCTGACGCTGGATGGCCTTGCCTCTCCTCGGGCAGTCCGCCTGCGGTCGGGCAGTGTTGCGGTCGGGCAGGGTTGCGGTCGGGCAGGGTTGTGCTTGGGCAGGTCAGCCTGTGCTCGGCGGCGACCCTGGTGGCTCGCGCCGCCGCAGGTCTGTGACATAGGCCGTCCAGGCGTCGAGTTCCGGGTCGTCCACATGCGGGGCAGTCGCGTGGGCCGCGGGCTCGGCGCTGCCGTGTGGCTGCACCGACCGCGCCGGCGGCTCTGCGGCGGTCCGGCCGGGGGTCTGGTCCGGCTGCTGGTCCGGCTGCTGGTCCGGCTTCTGGGTCACCTCGTCTGACTCTGCACTGAGCCGCGCCACCCTGTCCCGCCACCGAGCGGCGAGACCCTTCGTGACGCTGCCCTCAGTTCGGTAGCGGTGCCAGATCCAGATGGTGAACAGGCCGATGAGCGGCCATTCGACCATGTATGCCCATGCCCGCCAGACGCCCTCACTCGCACGACGCACCTCGATGATCGTGATGACCGTGCACAGGGTCAGGACGAGGACGAGCGGGACATGGAGCTGCCAGAAGTCCCGCCAGCCGCCACGAGTTCGGCGAGGCTCCTGCGGCGCGCTCCCGGATCCGTCGTCGCTGCCCGAACCGCCCGCACTGCCGGACCCGTCCTCGCCTCCCATCATCGGTGCGCCGGGTTCCGTCATCAGAGCCTCCCATGGGTTGCAGCGACACCATCCGGCGGCAAGGAAGCCTCAAGGGCCGCCGTCCCTGCGCTATCGGCGCGCGAATCCCCGTCGATCAGTACTGCACCGGTCATGGCCCCGGGGCCGGCGACTTCGTGCGCCGCTCGGGCCCTGGCCACTCGAGCCCTGGCCAGCCGAACGCTGACCAGCCGAGCGGCGAGGAGCACCTCAACGGCGATCACCGTGGCGATCGATATCCGCACGCTCGCCTGTGCCCCCAGAGCCTGCCCGAAGCCGTTGACCCAGACCACCACCGGCCAGCCCGCCATGACGACCGCAATTCCGGCCAGGCCCTGCCGTGAATCCAGGCACTCCGCCCAGAGCCACCCGGCGCAGACGATCGCCATCACGCCGGCGATGGTGCCGAGTTGATCGCCGAGGAGGCCGTTGAGTGCCTGCAGCCCGGCGACGTCAGCCACGACGACGAGCAGCGTGACGGCCGCTACCTCCGAGTGCGCTCGAAGCCAGGGCATCAGCCTCGAAGACGGGCTCGCAGGGGGACGGACATTGCACTGCGTGCGGACGTGGACGATGAGCATGGGCAGCGCAATACCCAGGATGGCAAGTGCCACGGGCGAGTAGCCACCGGTTGCCGCCTCAGCGGGCGCAGGTCCGATCCTCGCGAGTGCGATCGACAGGGCGACCGCCACGCCCATGATCATGAACTCCGATGCCGCGTAACGCCCCAGGAGACCGGGAACAGCCGGTTGCCCCGCGCCTGCCTGCCGTTGGAGCACCTGACGACGCTGCCGGTAGCCGAGGCCGACGAGCCACCCCAGCAGGACAGCCTTGCCGATGATGAGCGACCCGTAGAGGGTTCCGACGAATTCGCTCGGAAGGGTCAGCCGCAGGGACGCATTGAGCAGGCCCGTCTCCGCAATGAGGATCACGCACCAAAGCGCCATGATGCTGAATCGCGGAAGCACGGCCATGGCCGTGTCCGGCTCAACCCGGCTGAGGGCGACGACGACGACGAGGCCGCCGACCCACAGGCTCACAGCGGCAATGTGAATGAGCAGGCTCACCGTTGCGGCCACGTGCGAGTCGTGCAGGCCGGCATGACCGACGAAGGCCGGTGCCGCCGCCGCCGACACCGCCAGCAGGGCACAGACCCACGACAGCGCGGCGCGCGCACTCGGAGCCAGTCCGCCGCGCACTGGCATTGCCGTGAGCGCCCACGCAAGGCCCATGACAGCCACCAGCGCCACGATTTGGCCCAGGAACACCCGACCCACGGTCTCGTCCACGAGAAGGGGCAGCAGGCTGTCGGGTGACAGGGCGTCGAGCGGAGACAGCGCCTCCACCTCGGATCGGGTGAGGACGAGGCCGAGGACAACGAGCGCCAGCCATGCGGCCGCCCATCGAATGGCCCAACCGAGCGCACGCGCCGAACGCCCCGGCACGAGGAGAGCGCCCACGACCACGGCGCCGACGGTGAGCGCCGCCGCGATGTCACGGGCATACCTCGTTGCAGGAAGCAGCCAGTAGGTGGCATCCGGCGGGCTCGGAAGCCCGGGATAGCTCACCACCGACGTGAGACCCGCGACCCACAGGATGCCGAGCAGAACCGGCAGGCCCCACCACAGCCGGGACCCGCTGGGAAGGCCATTGGGCGCGTGCGCGACGTTCGTCATGTCACGTCACTCAATCATTCATTCGCTGAATCGATCAAGTAAACCGTCAACAAACCGACCAGCCAATCGAACAGCTATTTATTCGATGACTGGCTGAACGTGCCGAACGTCGGGCTGTTCGTGTTCGGGCTGACCTTCATCGTCGTGGTGACGACTGCCCCCAGCAGTGCAGACACGCACACCCACGTCATCCACATCGCGACGAGTCGCACGTGCGAATGGTTGCTCTGCGTGAAAAGTCCCGCCCGGGTGCGATTAAAGATGGCGAGGGTGAGGAACAGCACGACCGACAGATGAATCGCGGTCGCCATGGCGAGCCAGAAGGTCGCCGATGCGTAGGCCCCCTCAGTAATCGCGAAGGGGAAGGTCGACAGCTGAACGATCTGGCCCACGAACGTCACGAGCACGATGATCGACGAAAGTGCCGATGCGAGGATCAACTGCCCTCGATGCCCCTTCGCCATCCCGCGCACGCCCCACCACATCGTGGCGGCCGCGAGGACGATCCCGGCGACAATGAGCCAGAACGGCAGGTCCGGCGCGAAGCTGTCCTTCGGCGGAGCCCACGCGCTGTTCACGTTGAGGGACCAGAGGTACACGTATGAGATGAGCAGCGCGACCGTGCCGGTCGCATCGGAGACGATGCACAGCCAGATGCCGAGACGATTGCGGCGTGCCGTCGTCGTGACGAGCTCGCCTGTCGTGGGCGACCTGGGGATCTGCTGGGTGGATGACGCTGTCGTCGTGCTCATCACGCGCCTACCTTCAGGTTCTCGTCCGTCAACTTCAGCTCAATCGAGTCGTACGGGTCAGGGACCCCGTACCCGTACGGGTCGCTCGTCACGACCGGCAGCACCGGGAAGTTCTCCAGGGGCACCGGCGTCTGGGTCTGCCACTCGAGGGTCTTGGCTCCCCACGGGTTCGCCGGCGCGATGGTTCCCGAGCGCCATGAGGTGATGATCGCGTATAGGAAGATGAGCATGCCGACGCCGATCAGGTAGGCGCCGATGGTCGAGATCCAGTTGGAAATCTCGAACGCGTTATCGAACTGCAGCACTCGACGCGGCTGGCCCTGGAGCCCAGCGACGAACATCGACCCGAAGGTCACCTGGAAGGCGAAGAAGGAGACCCAGAAGCCCACCATTCCGAGCCGGTGGTGCAGCATCTTGCCGGTCATCTTCGGGAACCAGTAGGCGATTGCGCCCATCGCGCCGAAGAGTCCGGCGCCCATGAGCATGAAGTGGAAGTGAGCGACGACGAACATACTGCCGTGCATGTACTGATCGACCGGAACGTCGGACAGGTAGACCCCGGTGATACCGCCGATGATCTTGCACCAGAGAACCGCATACACGGTCATCATTGGAAGCCTCGTCCAGACCTTGCCGCGCCACAAGGTGCCGAGCATCACGAGGACGAGGAAGCCGAACGGGATGGAGATCAACTCCGTCGACAGCATGAACGGATAGCCCGCCGACGGCGCCCAGCCGGTCATGTACATGTGATGCACCCATACGACGGAACTCAGTCCAACGATTCCGGCAAAACCAGCCACCGCAACCTTGTACGAGAAGAGGGGCTTGCGCAGGAATACGACCATCAACTCCAGGAGTGCCGCAGTTGCCGGGACCACGATGACGTATACCTCGGGGTGGCCGAGCAGCCAGAAGAGGTTCTCATAGAGCCAGACGCTGCCACCCTCCTGCGGGATGAAGAAGGAGGAGCCGACCACTTTGTCACTGAACGCGAGCACCTGCGAGTACTGGTACATCGGGAACCAGACGAGGCCCATGATGGCTGCAGCGAGGATTCCGATGACGAAGATCGGGACCCGGTTCCACGTCATTCCACGGGCGCGCATGGTGACAATCGTGGTGATGAGGTTGACCCCGGCGATGCCCGTCGAGAACGCAAACGTGATGATGCATATCTGGTAGCCGATCATTCCGACCGGTGCCTGTGCACCGAGTGGCTGGTAAACAGTCCAGCCGTCGCGGATGCCGCCGAGCAGCAGGTTGCTGAGCAACGGCGGAACCGCGGCGAAGAGCAGCCAGAAACTCAGTGCGTTGAGCCTCGGGAATGCCATGTCGCGAGCACCGATCATGAGCGGCATGATGAAGTTTCCGAGGGGCCCGGCTACCACGATGATCATCGCGATGATCATCACGATGCCATGGGTTCCGATGAGTGAGTTGTAGAAGTTCGGGTCGAAGACCTCAGCCCAGGTGACACCGAGTTCGGTGCGGATGAGCATCGCGAAGAAGCCCCCGAAGCCGAGCAGTGTGAGCGCCATGACGAGGTACTGGAGGCCGACCACCTTGTGGTCAGTCGTGTACTTCCAGTACTTCCACTTTCCCTGGCCCTTGCCGGCCATGTACTCGGAATCGTCGTGAGTGATGTCGTGGCCCAGCATCCAGCGCACCGGACCGGCAAAGGCCCCGATACCGATCATGAAGCCGATGACCCAGGCGACATAGGTCGCCCCGACGAGAGCGTTCAGGCCAACCTGTGAATAATCTGCATTCTGCGTGCCCCACGGCACCATCTTCGACCCGATGGCATAGGTGACGGCGGAGAGGACAATCCCCAGCGCACTGCCGGTGAGGACGTTCGTGCGGCGCAGGAAGCCACCGGCCTTGCCGCGCTGCTTGGGCTGATGGACGGCCATCTGCTCGTGGATGTCGGAGGTCAAGATCACGTCGGTGCTCATACGAACTTCTTCCCGCCCATCTCGCGAACCCAGGCGTCGAATTGTTCCTGGGTGACAACCTTGATCTGCGTCTCCATGTAGGCGTGATGGAGTCCGCAGAGCTCGGCACACCTGATGTTGAAGTTGCCAAGCTTGTTCGGGGTCACCCCGGTATTCGTGATCGCCCCCGGATTGGCATCAATCTTCACGCCAAGTTCAACGACCCAGAAGTTGTGGATGACATCCTTGGATGTCACGTTGAAGTAGATCGGTGTGTCGATCGGCACGACGAGAACGTCGGAGGTGATCGACTGCTGACCGGGGTACTCGAATGTCCACAGCCACTGCTGTCCGGTGACGTTGATGTCGAGCGGCTTCGCCGTGGTCGGCTGTTGATTAGCGCGGGTCGTTCCATTGGACATCTCGGTGATCCGGGCCAGCTCCACAAGGCCCCAGATGACGAGGAAGGCGGCAAGCAGGCTCGTTGCTCCGATCCAGCCGAAGATCGCGATCGGGTTCGACCGGATAGCCGGGCTCTCCTGCATCGGCGGTTCCTCGCCGTGCACCCTTCCCCAGCCCAGCAGGCTGTACAGGAGGATCGTCGCGGTGATGGCCATCACGGGCGCAGACACCAGGGTGAAGACGAACATCGTGCGTTCGATCTCGTACATGATGTCGGACGCTGGCGCACCACTCAGATTCATGAAGTGGATAACGAGCCAGGCAGCCGGGATGATGGCCAGCGTCAGGATCACGAAGATGATGAGGATGTGCCGCACGTACGGGCGCGACAACCACTCGCGCAGGCGGTAACTCGGTTCGGGACGGTTCGTCGGCCCCTCTGGCTCTTCAGCCTCGGCAGTGGGACGTTCATCAACTGTAGACATCAGACCACCGTCACCGTTCCGCTCATCCAGCCACGCTCACTCATGACGCCCCCGAAGTCGACGTACCCGTTTCCGCAGGGATCCTCGCAATTCCAGACGTATTCCCCCGGATCGCCCGTCATGAACGAGAAGGTGATCTCCTGCGGCTTGGGGTAGCCATTCGCCTCGTTTTTCGCATTGTTCGCCACGGCCAGCATCGGCACGCTCACGAATAACTCCGGCTGAGTGGACTCCGAGTACTGGTGAAGGGTGAACGTGTGGGCGACGTTGTCAGCCTCAATCTCATGCTGGACCTTGCCGTTGTAGGTCGCAGTGCCGTCGACCGTGCCGTGCACCTTGGCGAAGTAGTCATTCCAGACGGTCGTGCTGCCGTCGTACTGGAGGATCGTCATGGTGATGAGCGAGTTCGCGGGTAGTTCGAGGGTCGTCGACGGCCAGTAGAACGGCCATCCGGCGCTCGCGTTGCCGATTTCAAAACCGTGCGAGGGCCCCGGCACGCCAGCAGTGGGCTCGGGGTAAATCGATAGGTCGATCGTCGCGTGCGGGACCTCGCCCTTGGGGCCCTGCGCCGTACCTACGACCTTCGCGACGAGCACTGCCGGCTCGGCCTGCGCCTTTCCCAAAAGCAACACCGATCCCGCCACCACAGCGGCGCCGATCAGTACCGTCAAGACGGTGAAAAAGGCCCGCTTCATGCGACCACCACCATGCCATCCACCCTTATGTCAATGAGCCCGTGCCATGCCAGTGTGACCCGCCAACTGCCACACGCCCGATTTGGACAAGCCGGAGACTATCGTTCAGACGCAGGTTCCCACCAGATAACCTGAGGAATTCCCCACAAGTGTTCACCAACGGTTAGTACACGTACACCGAAGAGAGGGAACTGCCTTGGCCAAGTTCCTCACCGCGTGGGACCTCAATCTCTTTATTCTGCTCAACATTCTCGCGGTGACGACTTGGTATGCCTGGGCCAGCCGGCGGGTGCGGCGGGCCGATCCGCGCTCGCGCTGGCCCTTGGCGCACGCCTGGTGTTTCTACTCCGGGATGGCCCTACTCGCCATCGCCTACCTCGGCCCACTCGCCGCGTGGTCCCACACATTCTTCTGGGTCCACATGACCCAGCACCTCATAGTCATGATGGCTGCCGCGCCACTCCTCGTCCTCGGCGCGCCTGTGACGCTCGCATTCCGGGCAAGCAGTGCCTCGACAAGGCGCAGTCTGGTCGTCCCTATCCTGCGCAGTCGCGCGGTCCGCATCCTCACGAACCCAGTCTTCACGTGGGTCCTCTTCGCATCCGTGCTCATGGGCACCCACTTCACCGGGTTCTACGATTGGGCACTGACCAACCATGACGCCGGCATGTTCATCGAGCAGCCGCTCTTTCTCGCCGTGGCGCTGCTGTACTACTTCCCCATCCTTGGTTCCAACCTCCAGGCCCACCGGCCTGCCCCTACGACCCGGCTCATATCCATGGCGCTGATGATGATCCCCGAGGCACTCGTCGGCGCGGTGATCTATTTCGCTCCAGTTGTCCTCTACCCCTCATTCGGAGCCGAGCGGCCCTTTGGCCCCGATCCACTCGGCGACCAGCAGCTCGCCGGGGCGCTCATGTGGGCGCTCGTGATGATCATCGACTCCGCCTGGATGATGGTGGTAGCGGCCGAGTGGTTCACGAGCGAGGAGCGGCGCAGCCACCGCGAGGATGCGAGCATTGCCGCGGAAGAGGCCCTTCGCTAGCTGCGATCGCTCGAGAAGCGCACGGCGGTGTCCCCGAGCACCGCACCGGGCCACACCCGCGCGCCCGTGAGCAGTTCGTTTTCGGCGCCGATCACCGCGCCGTCGCCAATGACAGCCCCGTCAATGACGCATCCGGCACCGATGCTCGCGCCGACCCCGATGATGCTGTTCGTGATCCGGACAGCGCTGCCTACGACCGCGCCGTCGAACACGACCGCGCCCTCGACAACGGTCTCCGACCCGATGACGGCTCCGGCACCGATGGTCGTCCCGGACCCCAGATAGGCATCCGCGGCGATGACTGCGCCGTCGAGAACGAGTGATTCGCCGATCGCGGCGACGGCGGGGCTCGGCGCAAGGCCGAGGACAAGGTCACAAGATCCGCGGACGAACGAGAGCGGCGTGCCGAGGTCGAGCCAGTAGCCGCTGTCGACGACTCCGCTCACCATGGCCCCGGAAGCGAGCAGGCCCGGGAAGGTCTCACGCTCGACGGACACCGGCCGTCCGGCCGGGATGGCGTCAATGACACTGCGGCGGAATACGTAGCAACCCGCATTGATCTGGTCGGTGACGATCTCCTCCGGCGTCTGCGGCTTCTCGAGGAAGGAGATGACGCGCCCGTCTGCGTCGGTCGGGACGAGTCCGTACGCACGCGGATCGTCAACCGGGGTGAGGTAGAGCGAGACGTCGCTGTCGGTCTCGGCGTGATGCCGCACCAGACCTGCGATGTCCAGGCCTGAGAGGACATCGCCGTTGAAGACGAGCACCGGCTCGTCCGGCCCGCTCATGAGGAACGGGAGGGCATGCCTGATGGCACCGCCGGTGCCGAGCGGCTCATCCTCCGTCGCGATGACGATCTCGACACCGAGGTCATTGCCATCGATGAACTCGCGGAACACCTCTGCCCGGTAGCTCGTCCCGAGGATGATTCGGGTGACGCCGGCATCACGCGCCCGGGTGATCTGGTGCACCGTGAACGGCACTCCGGCCACCGGGAGCATCGGCTTGGGCGTGTTGATGGTCAGCGGGCGCAGGCGGGTGCCCTGGCCCCCGACGAGGAGCACGGCTTCGGTCACGTCATCAGGGTGCCACACGTGAGGTGCTCGTGCCTACGCAAGCCGCGGCAGAAGGCTCAGTGTCGCGCCGGGGCCAACGGGTGGCGAACGCTCCACTAGCGTGGCCAGATGAGCAATCCCATCTGGCAAGCCCTCGAGGGCCGGGCCCGGCGCAGGCCCGCCGACCCCGTCGTGACGTACATCGACGCCGATGGCCAGCGCTCCGAACTCTCCGCGAAGACCCTCGCCAACAACGCCGCCAAGGCCGCCAATGCCCTTCGGGACGAGGCGTTCGTCGAGCCAGGCTCGCGGCTGGCATTCCACGTCCCCTGGCACTGGCAGCGTTCCGTCTGGACGCTCGCGGCCTGGCTCACAGGCGCGACCGTCGTGCCGGGGGGATCCCCTGATCAATGCGATCTGGTCATTGCCGGCCCGGGTGAGGTGTCCGGCCTCCTTGGCGGGCAGTTCGGCCCGGCCGGCGCAGGAGAGGTCTGGGTCGTCTCCGTCCATCCCTTCGGTCTGCCGAACCCGTCGCTCCCAGAGGGCTGCCTCGACGCTGCGACAATCGCGCGCATCCAGCCGGACGCGTTCGCACCCGAGCCCTTCTCTGTCGACGCGTTCTCTGTCGACGACGATGCGATCGCGGCACTCGCCCTCGTCGGTGGAGCATCATTCGGTCAGCAGGACCTGCTCCAGCGCGCCTCAGCGATCGGCGGGTCGCACCTGCTCAAGGCCGGTGAGAGATTCGCCGTTGTCGGTGCACCGGTTGACGTACTCGACGCGTGGCTCCTGGGGTCTCTCGTTCCGATCGCCTGCGATGCCTCCATCGTCATGGCAGCGCAGGGGCTGGACGGGGCTGAGATCTCGCGCAGGGAGTCGGCGCGGCTCATCGAATGAGCGATCCTCGCAACGTCGCATAGGCGACCGCTGCAATATCGGGCGCTATCGCTTGCGACTATCGGTCGCTATCGCTTTCGCTTGGGCCTCACGGTGATCTGCTTCTCCTCGCTGCTCGCGACGACGGCCCCCTTCTGCATGACGACAACGCGGTAGGAGTACGTCGCGCCGGCAGGAACCGCCTTCTTGATCCGGAAGGAGTAGCGCCCGGCCTTGTTCGTCCTCGTCCGGTCCTTCACCACCCACTGACCGTTGACGAGCATCTGACGCTCGACGATCAAGCCCTTGGCGCCCTTCTTGGGCTTGACGCGGCCGACGAACTTCACCGCGGATCCCGCCCGGGGACGCAGCGTCGGGCCGACCTTCATCGTCACGCGAACGCCGCCGACGGAGGCAACCGGGTCTTCGGCCGTCGACTCAGAGCCGGAGGACGGCTGCGAGGAAGGTTCGGGGCTTGCCGCTGGCGCGCCGCCCGAGGCACCGCCAGCGCCATCGATTGCCGAGATGTAGGTCGACTTCAGCCCGAAGTTCGTCCGCGCCTGCGTCGCTGGCATCGTTCGCTGACTGCCGTCCTGGAGGGTTGCGGTGAGAGTCTTGGCCGCGCCAGACGAGAGCCGATCGCTCACCGCCAGCTTCCAGATATCCGCGACGCCGAATGCCTTCGCCGCATCGGCCTGCGAGACCTTCACCGTCCAGGCGCGGTTCGTGTTGTCGGGGTGAAGGGCCCAGCGGTCGTCGACGCTCACCGCATACGGCAGGTCACCGCCCCAGACGTCCTTGACCGAGGTGGTCGCCCCGCCCGTGGACGATGTGTAGAACGCCTTGATGGGCTTGCCCTTGTAGAGGACCGCGAGTCCAGTGGTGTCAGTAGCGTTCGTCGCCTTCACCGCGGCGGTCCACCGCTCGCCCTTGGGCCCGCTCTGCTTTCCCCAACCGACGAAGGTTTGGTCCGTGAACGGGCCTCCCCCGTCATCGACATGGCATGAGCACGACTTCCGCAGGCCGTCGTCGATCTTCGACAGGCCATAGGACCGCGCTGCGATCACCTGCGCCTGCATGGCCGCCTCGGGCCATGAGCTCGAGACCTCGGAGATGCCGTAGAGGTACTCCTCGTGGACCCTCACCGAGTTCACGGCGTTCAGCCGGACCCCGGAGGAGGTGTTCACCGCGGTGAGGTCGACGAAGCCGTACCGGTACCTGTGCCCGGTGGAGCCGAAGGTTCCACTCGGCCCGATGACGTTGAGCAGGGTGGGCGGGCCTGCGGCACTGCCCGGGTCCCGGGTGCCCGCCCAGCGGATCTTGACCGTGGGCGCGGCCCCGAGGTCGGTCGCGGTTCCATTCGCTATTTTGCGCACGCCGACCGATGATCCGCTCACGTCGAAGGCGAAGACATCGCCCGGTCCACCGAGGGTGGCAATGCCGCCAACGGTCACCTCCACTGCCCCGCCGCCCTGGTCGATGGCCTCGGAGCGAACCTGCGCGGACTGGACCTGATGCAGCAGGTTCACGCGGATGTCCATGTCGTCCCGGGTCGGTTCCACGGTCGTGCCCGAGTAGTAGTGGCTGACGATGCTCGATGCGTCCCGGCCTTCGAGTGCCATGCCGTAGGCACCCCACTGAGACATGCCGATCCCGTGGCCGTAGCCGCTGCCGGTCAGCGTGAATCCCTCCGGGGGACCGCAGGGATCCATCGGCGACGACATGGTTGCGGGGATGACGCCCGTCCCCGCCCACGGGAAGATCGCGTCGCCGTTGCTCGACCCGTTGAGCGTGAGGGTGTAGGTCCCGGGTGGCACCTGCGCACCGGAATCGTCGAGCTTGTCCCAGCCGATCGACAGGGGCCCACCCGCCTCCTGCTGCCCGCTCAGGGTGCGCACCTGGGCGCCGCAGCGCGAGGTCACCGCAACCGTCCAGGTGAGCGGGGCGGTGGTCGTCGTGCTGAGCACGAGCGGCTCGCTCGCCCCCCAAGCGGCCGGTGCGGACATCGCAGGATTGAAGGCGGTCACGCCCATCTTCGAGGCGACCATCGACCGGATGATCGGGATCTGGGGCTCGAGATACCTGCCTGGGCAGGCGGTCTGGCCAATGTCGCGGTGACCGCCGATGACCAGTGCGTTGGCCTGCTCCCCCGGCTGGTAGCGGGAGGTGCCGGCGCTGGAATCCGAGACGAGAACCGCGCTGCCGTTCGGATCCCGGTGGTTCATCGACAGCTTCCACGCCATGAGCTGCGCCACCGACTCGTCGATCGCCGCCATCTCCTCGGGGGGCAGATTCTTCGACTGGAAATTTCCGATCGCCGATACGGCGAAGGTCTCATTGTTGAATCCCGCGGTATGGCCCCCGATGACCGCCTGATCCATGCCCCCTGCCCGGCCCTCGTACAGGCGCCCGAACCGGTCGACGAGGAAGTTGTAGGCGAGATCGGAGTAACGCAGTCCCTTCACGAACCAGCCGTAGAGGTTGCGGACCTGCTGGGCCGACTCCTCCGGCGAGTACGAGTTGCTCGTCACGGTGTGGTGGAGGAAGGCCGCCTTGATGGTGCCCGAGTACTTCGGGCCCGCTCGGCGAAGGGACTCGTTGGCCCCCCACTGGGCACGGGTGATGATCGTGGGCATCGGGGCGCCGAGCGTCGCGGCAGCCACGGTTGAGATCGGCAGGCTGTCCGGCTCCGGTCCGAACGGAAGGTCAGCGTCCTCGTCGACAACAGGGTTGTTCATGAGCATGACCTGCGGATCCACGGGCGAAATCCCGCCCGGCGTATCGATGCGCACCTGGACGCCATCGGCCTCGCCGGTGATGAGCGGTTCAGTCCCGAAGCGAACTCCCTGAGCCTCGAGGGATCCCGGGTCGGGCGCGTGATCGGAGACCGGAAGCGGGGTCCAGTTGCTCCATCCGTCGTCCTCCCTGACTCGAACGAGGATCCGCGACGTCGCGTCGAGGGGCGATGCCGTCGTCACTCCCACGAGTCCGAACTCGTCGGTGGTCGTCTGGATCGTTGCGATGGCGGGGCGCAGGGGGGCGCTCGCGCGAGCGGCGACCTGACTCGCGCCCGTCGAGCCGGGCGCACCTGTGGCGGGCGGGGCTGCAGGCAGTGGCGCGAGTCCCAGTGAGTCCACATGCGGGTCACCGAGCAGGTCATCCCACGATGCCATCGAGACGGCGCTCTCCGCAACGACACCCGCGTCGATGCCGGTGAGGTTAATCGTCTGCAGGACGGGAGTCACGGGGGCGCGCGCAGCGAGGCGGTCGCTGGAAGCGGGGGTGAGATCCGCGATAGGGACGAGGAAGGATGCGACGAGAATCGATGCGGCCAGGGAGGCGAGGACTGGACGGCTCATGCGGCGGGGCGCACTGAGCATGCCATTCTCCTTCCTCTTCGCACTGATGACGCTGCTAGCACCTGCTGCCGCGCCTGGCTCGTCCGGACTGTTCGGACTGTTCGGACCCTGGGCACGACAACTGAATCCGGGGCGGCGCCCCGGATCGGACTCCCACGGTGCCACATGAGCCCCAGGAATCACAATCCCCACGCGTCACTTTGATCACATTGTTCACATTCCTACCAGGTCTTAGGTAGCCCGGCTCACGCTGCTGCCCGGGAAACTCGCAGAAAACTCGCCGGCAAGTCCCCGGAACGCGCCGACGCGCAGGTGCGTCCAACGCTTGAAAGTCCTCAGTACAGCCGCCTCCGGCTTACGATGGCAGCGCACGGCACGAGCCACGACCAGCACGAGCCACGACCAGCACGAGCCACGACCAGCAACGACCCGGCACTTCCCCGATCGCCCCCTCACGAACGGACAACCGCCCGCATGACCCAGCCCGCACGGCGCCGATGGCCTCGAGTTCTCGCAGCGACCCTCTCGGGGGCGATCGTTGCCGTGACCCTCGCCGGGGTCGGCGTGAATGCGATGATGGGACGCCTGCAGGACAACATCACCGCGGTTGACGTCTCCGATCAGCTCGGTAACACCCCCGGCGGGACAGACGGCGCCATTGCCGTCGACGAGGCAGGCAACTACGAGCCGTTGACCGTCCTGCTCATGGGAAGCGACAGCCGCACCGGCAAGGACAACCGCGGCTACGGCAAGGCGTCGGAGTTCGGCGGCGCCCGTTCGGACACCACGATCCTGCTGCATGTGAGCGCCGACCGGAAGAGCGCCATCGCGGTGAGCATCCCCCGCGACACCCTCATCACCCTGCCCACGTGCAAGTCCGACGGCAAGAGCGTCGGCGGCTACGAGGGCAAGTTCAACGCGGCGTTCGATCTGGCCGGGCCAGGCTGCACCATCAAGGCCGTCGAGGAGATGAGCGGCCTCAACATCGACAACTTCATGATGGTCGACTTCGGCGGGTTCAAGCGCATCGTCGATGCGATCGGCGGCGTAGAGATCTGCCTCAAGGAGGACGTCAACGACGAGAAGAGCGGCCTGAAGCTGAGCAAGGGCAAGCACACCGTCGAGGGCGAGGAGGCTCTCGCCTTCGTCCGTGCCCGCAAGACACTCGGCGACGGCTCCGACACCTCGCGCATCCGCCGTCAGCAGGCCTTCATCTCCTCGCTCACTCGCAAGGTGCTCTCAAGCGGCACCCTCCTCAACCCCGCCACCCTCGTGAGCCTGCTCGATGCCGCCACCCAGTCCCTCACCGCCGACCCGCAGCTCGCGAACATCGACACCCTTCGCGAGCTGGCCCTCAGCATGAAGGACCTCCGGCCCAGCGACATCGCCTTCGTCACGGCGCCGTGGAAGCCAGCGGGCGACGGCGCCAACGTCCTCATCAACGCGAAGAAGGCCGCGCCCCTCTGGGAGGCCATCAAGCTCGACTCCACCTGGCCGCCGGCACAGGCCGATGATCAGCCGCTCCTCAAGACCGAGCCGTCGCAGATCTACGTCGACGTGCTCAACGGCACGGCAACGAAGGGCAAGGCGAAGAAGGTGGCCAAGGAGCTGCGGGAAGCCGGCTACCGGGTCGTCGAGGTCGGCAGCACGCCCGGCAAGGACGTCTTCGCCCAGACGGTGGTGCAGTACGACCCCAAGTGGGACGTGTCCGCCAAGACCCTGGTGTTCGCAGCAGGGGCACAGGGCGAGTCGATACCCAAGCATGGCCAGCGGATGACCCTCATCATCGGCGAGGACTTCACGTCGATCAAGGACGTGACGATCTCGAGCATCGCGTCCGACCAGACCGCTGACCTCAACACCGCTGACGAGACGTACTGCGCGGCGTAGCCGGACGGTCGCCCGCCGGGACTAGATGACCGGCGGCCGACCGGCACGGGTCATGGCCCACACCGTGCGCCAGCGCATCGCCCGGCGACCTCCCGGGTTCACCCGCATTCCCTCCCAGAGCCCGCCGAACCAGGCACCCAGGGCAGCGCGGTTGCGCATGCGCAGGAGCGTGAGCCCGATCCAGCTTCCGACATAGATCGGCTCGAGGACGAGGGGAAGGTTGCGGCGCGCCAGCCACACGCGATTGCGCGCGTTCAACCGGTAGTAGACATCGTGCCGGGCCGGATCGATCACCGGGTGGTTGACGGCGAGGTCGCCGGCGTACCACGCCACATACCCCTCGTCCCAGGTGCGCCACACGACCTCGATCCCCTCGTGCGCATAGAAGAACGGATCAGGCCAGCCCCCCACCGCGTCGAAGACATTGCGGCGCATGGCCACCGCGCCCTCCCACAGCGACGTGGCCGGCCCCGGCTCGGCAGGATCGCCGACCCGCAGTCGCGGCACCCAGCGTCCGGGGGCTGCAGCACCGGTCGGATCCACCACGCGGGGCTGAACGAGCCCGAGCCTGGGGTGGGCCTCGAACCGCTCGGCGACCGCGAGCAGGAACCCGGGATCGGGCAGGCTCGCGTCGTCATCGAGAAAGAAGAGCAGGTCGCCCTGGACGAGCGGCACCCCGGCATTGCGTCCAGCAGGGATGCCGACGTTCTCCGCTAGGCCCAGCGGCCGGACACCGACAGGCAAGCCCTCGGGCTGCCAGCCGTTGCCGACGACGACGATGTCGAGTTCGACTCCCTGCTGGGCCAGCAGCGACTCAATGCCGGCCCTGAGTTCCGCCGGCCGCTTGCCCATCGTCAGGACGACCACCCCGTATGCGCGACGCTCGGCGGGAACTGTCATCGAAGCCGGCTGGACGACAGGATCGACGCGAGGTGACCGACCACGGTCACCACCCCGAATACTAGAAGCCCTGCCACGAGCACCCGCGTGGCGACGAGGTCGCCGGCAGCTGCATCGACGATCGAGGCGACGAGGGCAAGGAGCGTGAGCTCGACCGAGTGGTAGGCGCGATGGAACGGGATGAACCGTGCGACCGAGCGGAGGCTGCGCAGACCACTGCTGCGGGGCGCGGCCACCTCGGCCTTCTCGGTGAGCCGGGGCATGTCGTTGTAGGCGCGTGAGACGTGCACCATGTCGTTGAGCGCCTTGTTGTACAGGACCAGGACGGCGAGAAGCGCGCCCATGAGCGGCCAGGGCGAGTCGAGCCATCCGGCATCAGGGAAGCCCGCCGCCCGCAGGCCCAGCGCGATCGGGATGAGGCCCTCGGCGGTGTAGTGGCCGACACGGTCCAAGAACACCCCGGCGGGCGACGATGTCTGCCGCCACCGCGCGACCTCACCGTCGGAGCAGTCCCAGAGCATCTGCATCTGCCCGAGCAGCGCGGCGAGGAACCCACCGGGCAGGCCCGGGATGAGGAGCGCAAAGGCCGCTGAGGCTCCGGTCGCGATCATGAGCCAGGTCACCTGGTTCGCCGTGATCGACGTGCGCAGCAGCAAGCGGGTCAGGTAGGGCGAGACGTCACGAAGGTAGACATCGGCCACCCAGTGCTCGGAATTGCGGCGGCCGGTGATCGCCGGCGGCTGGCACACTTCGCGAATCTGGGCCAGGGTCGGTCGTAGCGGACGTTCAGTGAGGCTCACGTCATTCCCTTCAGTCCCGATCCCCGGAGCTCGCCAGCCACTGAATGGATGCGATGAAGACGAGGAGCAGCGACCATACAACGATCCCGATGACGAGCAGCCCCCCGAGGACCGAGAGGCCACCGAGTGCCGCGAGCACGATGATGATCGTGCGGCCATCCCAGCCGAGCCCGGACCAGACGAGCCACCGCGGGGGCGATGCTCCTGCAATCGCCCGGTAGAGGGTGTCGTAGTGGTGGAAGGCGATGATCGCCATCCACCAGAAGCCAAGGACCATGAGCGCGGGGAAGGCCGAAAGGCACAGCAGGGCGACGACCCCGAGCTCGAGGAATCGAAGCGCCGCCGGCACCGCCCAGGCAGCCCTCGACGACCAGAATTGCTCCCACCCCGCCGCGGACATGCCACGCGAGAGCACCGACGCGACGGGTCCGGCATCCGACTGGCGCGCGAGGAGCAGCGCCGCATCGGCGGGGGCCTGGCCCGACCAGCTGAGGGTCCGCAGGATTCGTCCGGTCGTCACGTATGCGAATGCGACGAGCCCGAGCCCGAGCAGTAGGCCCAGAGCCCAGGCCGCACCGAGGAACGCCGCTGCCAGGCTGATGACGAGCCACCGCTCGCCGATCGGCATGTGAATCGCTCGCTTCGCCCACCGCACGCCGCTGCGCCTGTTGATGCGCGACGACATCTCCATCGCCCCCTGCACCGTCCAGCCGGAAGCGGTGACCGACGAGCCGTCGTCAGGGTCGGTGACGGGCCTGGGCTCGACACGCGCCTCCCGGCTGCGCTGCACCCTGGAGAAGTCGTAGTCCGTCATGTGACGGGTCGTCTGCAGGACGAGCATGATGATCGCGAGCGGCCAGATGTTCACGCCTGTGACTGCGGCCGCGCCGATCGCCAGGCCCGCGTAGGCGAGGTACTCCTTCACCCGATCGGTTGAGGCATCGAGCCAGGCGCCGAGCGCCGAGAACCGCCTCGTGGCCCGGGCGACCTCGCCATCGACGCAGTCGATGACCAGGCTCAGCTGGAGGAGCACCGCCCCGAGCACGAGCGCCCAGCGCGAGCCGGCGGCAAAGGCGCCCGCGGCCCCGACGCCGACCGCGAACGACACGAGGGTCACCGCATTCGGGCTCATGTTCAGGCGCAGCGCCAGCCTCGTCAGCGGCTTCGATACCCGCCGCACGACGAAGGTCGAGTAGAAGCCGTCGTCCATGCGATTCGCCTGCAGTTGCGCGATGCGCGCATCGGAGACCGCAGCCACCTCCTGCGCAGCCGCCACCGGATCGGCCGGGCTGCGAAACCACGGCACGTCAACGAGCTCGATCGCCTTGCACGGCGTTCCGGATCGGACGATGGCGACGGCGATGAGCTGGGTAACATCATGCTCACTACTACCGATCTCACCTGACTCGAATGCGCATGACTCGAATGCATCGGCCGTCGCATTGATGGCCGCGCCCACCGCCTTCGCATCCCGTGCAGCGATGACGAGGGCGCCGACGAACACGTGGTCGGGCGCGGTCACCCGATGGAATGGCGAGCCGACCGAGTTCACCAGGTGGTGGCGGACCCGGGTGTCCCCTTGCGTCGATGGCCGGACGAGCATGGCCGTGCCGGCGAAGGGGTCTGCCGTGATCTGGGCGAGAGCGGCATCGGCGATGACGAGGTCTGGTGCGACCACAGCCGTCGGGCCGGTGGCCAAGGACAATGCGCTGGCAACGAGCCGAAGGCCCTGCGCAACCTCGGCGCCCGATGGCCGCAGGACCTCGATCACGAGCCCTTCTTCGACCGTCGCTTCATTTTGGCACCGGCGTCGGTGCGCAGCTTCTTCGCCAGCGCCCTCGTGAGATCGCGTCGGCTCGGCTCCTCCTTGGTGAGCAGGACGAGGGTCGCGAGCGCATCGACCGCGGCGTCCATCGGAACCGACTCCAGTGCCGAGTCCGGCGCCTTCGGCGGCGACGACACCCTGGCTGCCAGCGCGTCAAGGTCGCCGATCACCTTCACGCCGGAATCGCGAATGGCGGCCGCCATTACGGCGCCCCGCTCCGCAGCGGCGTCCAGGGCCCAGTCGGGGGTGTGAAGGCGTGGCTCATCGGGTGCCGGCTCACGCCGCTCGACGATGCTCTTCGCGACACCGACGCGAACGAGGCGCTGGTACTGGCCCCAGTTCAGCGAGGCCTTCACCTCCTTGTTCAGCCGGCGAACCAACTCGGACTCCGCAGCGGTCATCGAGCGATTCGAGGTGAGGTCCATGCGCGAGGTGAGGATCTCCTCGGGGATATCGAGCAGCTGGGCGAAGGTTCGGAACATCGCACTGCGGTCGACGTCCTCGAGCACGATCACCGTCACCCGGTCGCTGCCGACGACATCGGCCCACCGCTGAGCGAGGACATGGTGGTTGTTGCGCCGCCAGAAGCTCGGCGAGACAGTTCGCCTGCTCTCCGCGGCGAAGGTGTTCTCCAGCCAGGTCTCGTACGGTGCCGCGACGCCGTACTTCAGGTACTGCTGCCACGAGGACGGGAGTAACTTTCCGAGGTTCCGAAGGGTGATGATGACCTCGATGCGGTCTCGTCCAATGGCGTCAGCCGCCTCGACTGCCCGATCGTTGTCGACCTCGCAGAAGTGCTCGCTGCTGATGATCACCCGTCCGGGCGCTGCGCTCGCCTGCCGAGCGAGCTTGTCGAACACCGAGCGGCTGCTCACCTCGCCGCCACGGTCCTTCCAGCCCCACGACCGCTCCATGAGGCCCAGTGCTGCGCCGTGGTGGGCCGCCTTCTTCCCCGGGTAGAGGACGCCTTGCTGGACGAGCTCTGGCCGGGCATCGGCGAGGGCCGCCTGCAAGGCTGTCGTGCCGGTCTTATGGACTCCGACGTGCAGGGCAATCGACGAGGGGGGGAGGGCCGGCGTGGGCGGCAGGAGGCCGTCAGTCGAGCCAGAGATCATGAGGTCAGTCTAGTTGTCGTCGCGATCGTCGGGCTGCTCCGTCGGGTCGGTGCGCCTCGCCGGACGGATGAAGCCCAAGCCCTCCTCCACGCTCGTATCAGCAATGATTCGACCACCCCGCAGGACGAGTGCCCGGTCGCAGAAGCGTTCGAGGACCTCACGCTCATCGCTGGCGACAAGGAAGGTGACGCCGGATGCGCGAATGCCCTCGACATGCGACCAGCACCGCTCCATGAACTCCCCGTGCCCGATGACGAGCGACTTCTCGATCGCGAAGATCCTCGCCCCGGTCGCCATCGAGACGGTCCAGACAAGGCGCTGTCGCATGTTGCGCGGCGCCCCGCGCAGGTAGGAGTCGAGCCACTTGCCGGCCTGCGCCATGTCGACGATCCAGTCGAGGCGCCCCGTCGTCTCCTCCGGTGTCATCCCGAGCAGGCCCGCGGTGAGGTAGATGTTCTGCCGGGTCGTGTAGCTCGGCGTGAGGCATCGCGAGTCGTCGAGGATCGGCACCACTCGATCCTGCCGGTGGACCCGGCCGGAATCGGGCACGAGCGTGCCCGCGGCGAGACGCAGGAACTCCTCTCGTCCGGACTTGACGCCGCCGAGGATCGCCACGGACTCCCCCGGCAGGATCGACACGCTCACGTCGGTGAACACCGGTACCTGCTGGCGGCTCGACTCCCCGGCCAGCCGCCGAATCCGGTGCCTCGTCCCCTGCCCGCCGCGCCTCTTGCTGCGGGGCATCGACAGCGATACGCGGTCGAACTCGACCGCGTATGGCAGTTCCGGTTCGATCCGGATGCGCGCCATTGCTCAGGCCTCCTTGAGGATGCGCGGCTCGAGCCGGCGGAAGGTGATGATGCCGACGATGGTGAACACTGCGATCACGGCCAGCCCGATGGCGAAATGCACGGCCCCTTCGGACTCGGTCGGCCAAAAGCCAATGCGATACAGGCCCAGGATGCTCACGAGCGGGTTGAAGACGGCAATGTCGCGCGCCCCCGCCGGGATGTTCGCTATCGCGTACAGAACGGGCGTGAGGTAGAACATGGCGCGCATGACGATGCGGACGATGCGCGCGAAATCGGGAACGAGCGCCGATACCGAGGCGACGAAGAGCCCCACCCCGTACATGAGGATCACCTGCACGAGGATCGCCACCGGGAACAGCAGGATGAGCGGGCCCGGGAACGTCCACGTGATCACCATGGCAATGAGGATGATCGGCAGCGACAGCGCGAAATCGGCCATCGAGACGAGCACCACGCGAACCACGGAGATCTCTGTCGGCAGCAGGCTGATCGTGAGCGGCGAGATATTCCCCCGGAACACCCGGGTCGATGCGGAGATGCCCTTCGTGAACCACCACCAGGGGAGGATCGCGACCGAGAGGAAGAGGAAATACGGCTGCTCGCCGAGCTTTCGGCCGCCGAGCAGGACGCTGAAGACGAACCACAGCACGGTCGTCATGCCCAGTGGTTCCAGGATCGACCAGAGGTATCCGAGCCGGAAGTTTCGGTACTTGCGCTGCAGATCGCGCGAGACAAGCATGCGCAGCACCTGACGGTTCTTCCAGACGTTGCCCACGCCGGTACGATAGGCCCTCGCCCAGACCGCACTGCGGAGGAGCGCACATGCTGATGTCTGGCATGGCGCGTAGATGTCTGGCACGGCGCATTTCGAGGACGGGACCAGCACTGTGAAGTACCCACGACGATGACCCAGCAATCGCGCATGCGCACCTTCTCCAAGCGCGTCGCGCGCAGCCTCGCGAGGCGCATGCGTGAGTTCGCAGAGGTGGCGCCCGAGGGCTTCGACCTCAATGACATCCCGAGCTCCGAGGTCGCGCTGTATTTTGCCGATGGCGTCCCGAAGCTCTACCAGCTGACCCAGTGGCTGCCAGTATTCGAGGCGAGCAGCGAGATCACCACCATCGTCGTCGTCCGACAGATCGACACGTTCAATGCCCTCCGCGGCGCAACATCCCTGCGAGTGCTCCTCGTCCCGCGCTACGAGGACCTCATGGCCCTCTACGACCGCGCCGACTTCCGCGCAGTCATCTACGTGAACAACGGCTGGACGAACTTCCAGTCGCTCTCCTTCCAGCAGGCCGTGCACATCCACGTGAACCACGGTGAGAGCGACAAGATCTGCATGGTGAGCAACCAGGCCAAGGCCTACGACAAGGTGTTCGTCGCAGGCGAGGCCGCCGTCCGCCGTCACTCCGCAGCCATCGCCTGGTTCGACACCTCCCACCTCGTCCGGGTGGGGCGGCCGCAACTCGATCTCCTGGTGCCTTCACCGCTCGGTGAGTTCGCCGGGCCGACGATCACCTACGCGCCCACGTGGGAGGGCGAGGACGATGCGAACAACTACACGTCCATCGACCTCTACGGCCCCCGCATCATCGAGGCAGCCCTCGCGCAGCCGGGCGCCCGCGTCATCTACAAGCCGCATCCGAGGGTCGTGTCATCGACCGATCCGGGGGTGAAGGCGGGCCATCAGCAGGTCATGTCAGCGCTCGCGCGAGCCGCTCAGGCCGAGCCCGCGCGAGGGCACGCGGCACTGCCAGATGCCGACATCCTCGGGGTCCTGCAGTCGACCGACCTGCTCATCGCCGATGTCTCGAGCGTCACGCTCGACCACCTGTACCTGCGGCCGGCGGCACCCATCGTGCTGTGCGACCGCCGCTCGAGCCGGGAGCAGCTCGTGGCTGACGCCCCGATCGCGGCCGTCGTCCCCGTCATCGACAGCTCCTCAATCGGCTCCCTGACAACGACGCTCACCGCCCTCCTCGAGTCCGACCCGGATCACGAGGCCCGAACCGGCCTGCGAAACCATTACTTCGACACCCTCGAGCCCGGCCGCAGCACCGAACGGTTCTGGAGCGAGCTTCGACAGGCCATCAACCAGCACGACTCTGCGCTCGGCGAACTCAGCCGGCTGCGGGTCGTCACGACAGGAGACCACTCATGAGCATGCAGGCAGTGATCCTCGCGGCGGGCATGGGCACCAGGCTCGGCCGGCCGTGGCCCAAGCCCCTGACCCCGCTGGCCGACGGCCGCACGATCATGGGCCAGCAGATGGACAACCTCCAGCGGGTGTTCGGGGCGGAGCTTCGGGTCATGACCGTCGTCGGCTTCAAGCTCGAGATGATCCTCGAGGCATTCCCCGATGTCGCCTACGTGTACAACGAGTCCTACGACCAGACCAACACGAACCGCAGCCTGCTCAAGGCCCTGCGGATCGCCCCCGACGGCGGCGTGCTGTGGATGAACGGCGACGTCGTCTTCGATCACCGGGTCCTCGAGCGCGCTCGGCCCCTCATGGATGCCGACACCTCCTTCATTTGCGTCAACACCTCGGTCGTCGGCGAGGAGGAGGTCAAGTACACCGTCGATGCTGGAGGTCGCGTGGCGCTGCTCTCCAAGCAGGTTGAGGGCGCGCTCGGCGAGGCCGTCGGCATCAACTTCATCGCGGCCCGCGACCGAGCAGACCTCATCCGAGGCCTGGAATCCTGCGCTGACGGCGACTACTTCGAGCGCGGCCTGGAGATCGCCATCGAGCGCGAGGGCACCTCGGTCGTTCCATTGGACATCACCGACCTGTTCGCGGTCGAAGTCGACTTCGAGGAAGACCTCACAAGGGCCAACGCCCACCTCTGAACTCACCGGAGGACGTCGACGAACAGGGCTTCCCAGCGATCGATGACCGTCGCCGATTGCAGGCCCTCGACCGACTCTCGCGCCGCAAGCCCCAGCCTCTTGCGTAGGTCCGGCGACTCCATGAGCCTTGCGAGTTGCTCAGCGAGGTGGGCGGCGTCACCGCGGCGGGCGATGAGTCCGGTGCGACCATCGTCCACCAGAGCGCGTACGCCAGACGAGCAGTCGCTCGCAACGCAGGCGACACCGCACGCCATCGCCTCCGCGAGCGCGAGGGGGAACCCCTCGGTGAGCGATGGCAGCGCAAGGATTCCCGTTCCCATGAGCACGCCCATCGGGTCCGTCGTTGACGGCCGGAACGTGACGCGCGGGAGCCCGGCACCGAGCCCGCCCCGAAGTTCCTGCTCGAGGGGGCCCGACCCGACCATGTCGAGTCGCCACTGCGGATGGTCCGGTGCCAGCAGGCGCCACGCTTCGAGGAGGAAGCGGGGTCCCTTCTCGGCGGAGAAGCGCCCGAGGTAGGTCACCACGGGATCATTCGAGTCGGACGCCTCCACCGGCCAGTACGCAAGAGGGTTGGGCATCGTCACGACATTGTTGAAGCCCTCCGCGCGGAATGACGACGCATCCTCGTCGCACAGCAGGGCGAACGCGTCGACGTCGCGGTACACCGCCTTCGCCCGCGTGAGATCGCGCCCGGCACGGGCCGCCTCGAAGGAGGAGTGGTACTGGCCGATGACCGGCCAGCCATCGAGCCGGCAACGGGCAAGGTGCTCCATCGCCCACAGTTGCGCGGTGATGACAATCCCGGGCGGTCCGTCGTCGAGGAGCCGCTGCAACCGAACGGTCGCAACCCCCTCATGCGCCAAGCGTTCCGACGCATCCTTCGGGTAGGGATCGTCGAGCAGCGTGACGGTGCGGTACGTGGGCCCGGATTCGTACGAGTGGCGCGCCTCATGCGGCACCACGCCGATGATCACGACATCGTGGCCGCGCGACCCCAGACCCTGCGCGAGCAGGTGCACGACACGCTGGGCGCCTCCAAGCTCTTGGACATTGTTCGCCATGATGAGAATGCGCATGTCAGGCTCCGCCGAGCATCTCGTCCACGAACGCATCGGCGCTCGCTATCGGGGTCACCCGCTCCGCGAACCTTCGCGACCGGCCGAGGTACGGCTCGGCCACCCGAAGGCCCCGGCCCAGCAGCGCAGTCAACTCCGCGTCCAACTCCGCCATCGATCGCGTGACCGGGCCCGGGCCCGCCTCAATGAGATCAACCACCGTCCCTCTTGTCCGCGTGACAAACCTGTCGAAGTCGGGAGAAAAGACGACAACCGGACGCCCTGCCGACGCGAAATCCGTCATGACCGGTGAGAAGTCGGTGACGAGCACCTCGGACGCCGCGTAGGCGATCTCGCGGGCGGCGCTCGCCGAGACATCGCGCACCGAGGATCGCAGGACCGACGGAATGTCGACGGCACCACCGCTCCCCGAGGCGATCAGGAGGTGCACGCGATCGCCAAGCCTCTCGACGAAGGCGGGGAGGTCGATAAGGCACTCGTCGCCAAGGGGCGCGTACAGGACATTCACCCGAGACGATGGCAGGTCGAGTTGTCGACGGGCCGCTTCGGGATTCATCGCCCCGGCACTGTCCCAGCGACGTGGCAGCGAACTACCACCCCGGCGCCGGGCAGGCGGAGTGATATCCCAGTCAGGATCCTCAGATCCCGTCCGGACGACGGGCACCGCCTCGGCCGTGGCAAGGGAGCGCGCGTGGGCTGGTCTTCGCATCGTGACCGGCAACGCTGTGTCGAGCACCCACCAGCGGGCACGCGCCAGACGCCACGAGCGGCGCACCGACGCCGACGTCTCGCCCGCATCTGCGCGAACGGCCTCCCATGCCTGCCCCACATCGGGTCGCCGCCGCAGCAATGCCGCGCTGACGGCATGCGCCTGACCGGAGAATTCACCCGGTTGCCCGCCACCACCAATGAAGACGACGAGCGGTGCGGTCGGGAGTCGCTCGCCAACCCGCCGAGCCACGGCACGACACACTCGGGAGATGGGTGCAGCGAGCCCGGACTGCCAGCGGCTGAGCCGGCCCAGCATTCTCGCGGTCCTCGAATAGCGACCCGCGCGCCAACGAAGCACCCCGTGCTCCCCCGGGTACGTCTGCAGGTCGATTGCTGCGCTCGGCCCCGAGAGCACACATGAGGGGGCCGCCCAATCGTGGATGCGCACCGGCATCACATTGGCGACACCGTCGATGACGATGCGGATCGCGAGGAAACCGCGGTCCCCTGGCCGCAATCCGGCATCGGGGACCGCCGACCACCCGCCGTTGCCGCGCCACCGCCACTCGCAGGTTTCAGCGCTGAGGTCACCGTGAGACCCCCGATCTGAGCCAGACATGGTGAGCGGCATCGACGCCATGACTCGCGTCGCGAGCATGAGCACGAACTCAACGGATGTCGCGCGTCCGAGATCGCCGAATGCGTCGACCGTGTTCCCCTCCACTGACCATGTGCCGCCAGCAGCAGCGAGCGATGTCAGACGATGGCACCACCGGCGTTGCGAGATGGTGGCGCGGTCCAGGCCGAGCGCGCTCACGTCGAGCCACCACTCGGGCCCAAGGCCCTGGAACGACGGACCGGCGGCAAGGTGCGCGCAGCCCCAGAGAACCCCCGAGCCGTCCGCGATCACCAAGGGCGCATCCACGACGGATGACCAGCGGATGAACCGCATCGCACGCCTCACCCCGTCCAGATCACCGACGAGAAGATGGTAGGTCGCTACCCGAAGTGCCGGCCGCTGGCACTGCGCTTCGGCAAGGTCGAGCGCCGCCACATATGGGGCCAGTTCGGCCGCGACGGCCATGGCGTCAGCATCGTCCAACTCCAGGAGCGTCGACAGGTACAGGTACAGGTCATGCGACAGAAACTTGCGGGTCTTCGTGCGAGCCAGTTCGGTCAGACCTCGGGCAGCGAGGTACTCATCGATCAGCCGGTTCACCTCGATGCGGCCGCGGACGTTTCGGACCTCATGCCGCCGCTGCGTGATGGATAGATCGCTGCCGAGACGATCGACATACCAGCGGTACACCGTCTCAGGAATCACGCAGATTCGCCGAGCCTCGACGAACGCCTTCAGCGTGAACAACTGGTCCTCGTACAAGACGCCCTCGGGGAATTCGATGCCCCTCCCGTTGAGCCATTCACGGCGGTAGATCTTGTTCACGCTCACAGTGTCGGCGATGAGGTCGGGCCGTTCGTCGATGCTCTCGAGGACTCCGGGCTCGTGCAGGTCAGCGCGCCACCGCTTCGTTGCGCCAGACTTGACCTCCACCCGCTCGACGACGCCGCATCCGAGATCCGCATCAGAGCCCTCAACCGCGAGGAGCAGGTTCTTCGCGGCATGTCGCTCGTACTCGTCATCGGAGTCGCAGAACATCACCCAGGTGCCGCTGGCCTCGCGGATACCCCTGTTGCGAGGGCCACTGCAGCCGCCGGAGTTCACATCGAGACGGACGTAGCGGATCCGCGGATCGCTCGACATCGCGGACTGGACGACGCCGGCGGTGCCGTCGCTCGAAGCGTCATCGACAACGATGATCTCGAGGTTGCGCAGGGTCTGGCTGCTCAGCGATGCCAGTGCCCTCGGCAGCCGGGCGGCATCGTTGAACGTGATGAGCACGATACTGACGTCAGGAAACCCGCTCACTCCACTCATCCCCGCCTCGCGTGCTCGGCCCGTTCGATGAGCTCCCGTGCCCGCGCATCGAAACTATGTTCCCGCGCAATCGTTACTGCGAGCTGAACCCTCGCTGAACGGTCAGCTAACTCACTCGCAGGGGCACCGCAAAGGATCGACCGCAGTTCCTCGGCACTTGCGTAGGTCCGGACCACATCGCCGAAGACCTCGCCGAGGCCCGCGGCGGGATCGCTCACGATCCTCGTGCCGGTCGCCGCGGCATCGAAGAGCCGGTTCGACAGGAAGCCCTCGGCCGCCATATCCGGCCAGTGGTCGTTGAGCACGATGCCAGCGCTCGCATATGCGGCGGGCAGTTGAGCATTCGGGAGGAAGTCGCCCCGGATTCGATCAGCGGGCAGGTAGGCATCCCAGCCGACCCCATAGATCGCGAGTTCGGCACCGCACGCGATCGCATCGCGCACGATGGGCCGGTACTCGCCCCTTGTCGATCCGACGAAGAGGATCGGCTCCCCCGAATCAGGCGGGCCTGCTGCCGGCGAGAACCGCTCGGGGTTCGTGGCCTGGAGCAGCGGGATCGCCCGCATTTCGCCGGCCCTTGTCCAATGGTTGCTCGCGGCGAAGACAAGGTCGTAGGCCGCGGCCTCATCGGCGTCGACGAGTTCGGGATGCGAGATCACCCAGAGCATCCAGGTGGCCGGCCCCGGCCGCGGCGTCACCTTGCGCAGGCCCCGCAGGACGAGGACGACGTCGTCGTCGTCACGCGCCTGCGATTCGGCGCCGCCGCGGGCGACGACCTTTGCCTGCTGCCCCTGCGACCTGAGGGCGCGCACGAGATCACGGGCGAACCAGGTATCGCCCCACTGCTCGCCTGCCTCACCGGCGGGGGCCGCGGTCACCACAGACCATCGGAGCCCGCGCCTGCGGCGGGGCAGGCCCGGCACGCGTGGGATCGGCGGCAGTCTCATGCCGGCCGCTCGCTCACGAGCCCGCACCTCCGCGCAGGACACCAGAACCCCAGGCCCCGTGCATCGTCGCGTAGACCAACGGGAGGTATCGGGCCGACCTCCACGGCAGGAGCGGCGCCGCGCGCATCGACTGGGCGCTCGCCGCGAGGTTCGCCAGCAGGTAGCAGGCTGGCGCGGCGAAGCCGAGGAGGGCGAGCCATCCGATCCCGGTAACGAGGCCTGCAACCCCGAGCACGAGACCGATCGCGATGCCGAGCACGGCAACGGGCGCCGCGAGGTAGCGCAGCGACAGGGTGTCCGGATGGCGGCGGGCGACCTCCCTGCGCCATCGGCCGTAGTCGTGGTACTGACGGGCGAGGGACGACAGGGTCGGCCGGGGCCGGTAGGTGACCTGCATGCGCGGGGTGAACCACACAAGGCCGCCGGTCTGCCGGATGCGCAGGTTCATCTCCCAGTCCTGCGCGCGTTCCATGCTCTCGTCATAGCCGCCGACGCGATCGAGCGCCGCGCGACGGAAGCAGCCCAGGTAGACGGTGAGGGCGGCACCCGGCTCACCGCCTACGTGGAAGGAGGCGCCGCCGACGCCGAACTTCGAGGTCATCGCCCTGGCCACCGCGCATTCGATGTCGGTCGTGCCCTCCGCCGCCATGATGCCGCCCACATTGTCGGCTCCGGTCTCCACGAGCACCTCGACGCCGGTGCTCACGTAGTCGGCCGGGATCATGGCATGGCCGTCGACTCGGACGATGATGTCGCCTGTCGACCTGCCGATCGCGGCGTTGAGCCCGGATGGCGTCTTGCCCGTCGGGTTGTCGACGACGTGGACGTTCGGGTGCTCGCCCGCGATCACGTCGGCAATCGCGCGCGTGCGGTCCTTCGACGGCCCGATAGCGATGACGACCTCAAGCTCCCCCGCGTAGTCCTGCGCGAGGATCCCATCGACCGCGTGGCGCAGGTGCCGCTCCTCATTGATGACGGGCATGATCACCGACACCCGTGCAGGCTCGACGCTCATGCCGATGCCGTCCCGAAGGCCTCGTGTGCGATGAGCCCCGGCCACTGCCGGACGTTCTCGGTGAGGAAGTGCTCGTCGCGCACGATGGCGGTGTGCGCATCGCCGTGGCGGACGTAGACGTAGCCGAGGCCGTGCGACCGGTAGACGAGGCCGCCGATCCGCTTCACCTGCTCGATGAGCGCGCGATCGATCGACTTCGGCACCGGACGCCAGCCGCCGGCCTCCAGCAGGTCGGCCTTGGAGATGAGCATGGTTCCGCCCGCCACGAAGGTCGCGTACGACTCGGCCGGATAGGCGGGGCGGAAGGCAGTGACGTCATCAGCCTCGACGTGGATCCAGTCGAGCGCCTTGCCGACGAGCTGTGCGCCCGAGTACATGCGGGCGAGCACGAGATCCCACACATGCTCCGGCGCATAGTGATCGTCGTCGTCGACCTTCGTGATGAGCAGACCGTCCGCGCGGTCGCAGGCCGCCTGCATCGCCCGCCCGAATGGCACGTCACGATCGATTCGATGGACGACGACCTCGCGGCGACCGGCCGATACTGGAGATGACCCGAGACCAGACCCGGGACCCGACCCGAGACCTGCGCGCTCGATGAGCCCGGCCACCTCGCGATCGTCCAGGTCGACCCCGTGCAGGCCGATGACCACCTGCAGGGACGGATAGTCCAGCCGGGCGATCTGCGCGAGGGCGTGCGCGAGGAAGCGGTCGCGGTGCGTGACGAGCACTACCGAGACGGTCGGCCAGGCATCGAGCGCCGCTGCCGGGGAGTGGGTGCGCAGGGCGTCTCGGCGAACTCGCACCGAGGCCAACTGCCAGCCGAGGTCATCGCCCTTCTCCGGGAGTTCCCCGGCGGCTGCGTCCGACACGACGACAACCCCCGCAGCCTCGAGCTGAGCCCGCCAGCGCACGGGCAGGATGCCGCCTGCCCGAACGGCACTGACCGACCTGAGCCGATGGACATCAGCGGGCAAAAGGTCGCCTCTCGCGCGGACCTCGCCTCCGGGGGTGTCGATGACGAGGACGTCGCGGTCGATGGAAGCGGCGGCGACGTAGCCGGATGCAACCGACCTCCGGCCGACCGGGCGGTGCACGGCGGGGTCGACGCCGATGTCGAAGACTGCCCCGTCCATCTCCCAGCCGCGCTCGGAGATGACGAGGGTCCGGGCGCGGGTCGAAGGCTGGGATTGGTCCGCGGGATCCGGTTCCGGCGCTGCCGGTCCGACAAGGGTGTCGGTCCGCCTCAGATGGCGGCTCGCCTTCTCATCGGGCGACAGGACATCGGTGATCGCGGACGCGAGCGCGGCCGCCGACGCCGGCAGTCCGGGGCAGATCGTCATGAGCGGCCCCGCATCAAGCTGCGTCGGTCGAAGCATCCGCATGACCGCGGCCACGAGGATCGCGGGATCAACCGGCTCGATGACGGAGAGGCTGACAGCAGCGCCGCTCCCGCGCGGGCGAAGCGAGCAGGCGCTGAGGCCCGCAATTCCAGGGGATCCGACCCAACCCTTAGGCGGACGCCAGGTACCGACCCGCACGCGGACGCCGCGCACCCGGGCTCCCCCGACGAGGCCGATCGCGACGGGGGCCAATGACGAGACCCCGGGCACGGACAGGTGCAGCACCCCGCCCCTGCTGCGCAACCTGTCGAACCGAGGCAATCCCACCCCGTCAGCGTAGAGGTCCAACCCGCGGTGATCGCGGACCCGACCCAGAGTCGGCGATAGCCTTCCCCCATGACCTTGCGACTGTCCGTCATCGGGACTGGCTACCTCGGAGCGACTCATGCCGCGTGCATGGCCGAGCTCGGCTACGAGGTCATCGGCGTCGACATCGACCCGGCGAAGGTCGCGATTCTCCAGACCGGCACCGTGCCGTTCTACGAGCCCGGCCTCGGCGAGGTGCTCGCCCGCAATATCGCGGCGGGCCGGCTGCGATTCACGACCTCGCTCGAGGAGGCGGCCGCATTCGCGTCCATCCACTTCATCTGCGTCGGCACCCCGCAGTCCGCCGGTTCGCAGCGGGCCGACATGTCGCAGGTCTTCGGGTCGATCGACGGACTCGCTCCACATCTCCAGCCCGGTGCGCTCGTCGTCGGCAAGTCAACCGTGCCGGTCGGCACAGCAGCGATGATCGAGGAGCAGCTCAAGGCCATTGCCGCGCCGGGCGTCGAAGTGGCCTGGAATCCGGAGTTCCTCCGCGAGGGCTTCGCCGTCGAGGACACCCTTCATCCGGATCGGCTCGTCGTCGGGGCCAATAGCCAGCGCGCCGAGGACCTGCTCCGCGAGGTCTATGCCCCGATGATCGCCGAGGGAATCCCCTTCCTTGTCACCGACTTCCCGACCGCCGAGCTCGTGAAGGTCTCGGCGAACTCGTTCCTCGCGACGAAGATCTCGTTCATCAATGCCATGGCCGAGGTCTGCGAGGCGGCTGGCGCCGACGTCACGAAGCTCGCCGAGGCAATCGGCTACGACACCCGGATCGGCAGCCGGTTCCTCGCTGCCGGCCTCGGGTTCGGCGGCGGGTGCCTACCGAAGGACATCCGGGCGTTCATGGCCCGCGCGGGCGAGCTCGGCGCTGACGAGGCGCTCATGTTCCTGCGGGAGGTCGACCAGATCAACCTGCGCCGCCGCTCCCACACGGTCGACCTCGCGCGCAAGACCCTCGGCGGCTCGTTCACGGGTATGAACGTCACGGTCCTCGGCGCCGCGTTCAAGCCGAACAGCGACGATGTCCGCGATTCCCCGGCGCTCGACGTGGCGGTCGCGATGAACAACGCCGGCGCCGCGGTCGTCGTCCACGATCCGAAGGGCCTCGCGAACGCGGCCCGCGTCTACCCAACGCTCCGCTACGAGGACGACGTCATGGCGGCCCTCGTCGGCGCCGACCTCGTCGTCCACGCGACCGAGTGGATGCTCTACCGCGAACTCGACCCGGCCGCCGTTGGCGCAGTCGTGCGTCAACGTCATGTCATCGACGCCCGCAACACCCTCGACCCGGCCCTTTGGCGGGCCGCCGGCTGGACCTACCGCGCGCTCGGCAGGCCGAACGCATGACCTCGCTCTACGGGGATGCCCACGACATCACCCGCGTCCTCGACGATGCGTCGCTGTGGTTCGTCGTGGGGCTGGGCAACAATCCCGAAAGGGTCGCGTTCGAGGTGGCCGCGGCGCTGCAGGGGCGCGGGAAGAGAATCGTCCCGATCTATCCCCGGGCGGAGGTGGTGCACGGGGAGCAGGGCTACGCCACCATCGCCGAGGCTGTCGCCGTCGTCGGCGTGCCTGACGTCGTCGATGTGTTCGTTCGGTCCGATCGTGCCGGCGAGTTCGCGGACGAGGCGATCGCGGCGGGGGCGGGTGCCGTGTGGTTCCAGCTCGGCGTGGTCGATGAGGCGGCGGCCCAGCGGGTCGTCGATGCCGGGGTCACGATGATCATGGACACCTGCCCCCTCATCGAGTGGCGCCGCAGAAACAACTAACGCCCCCCCCGTCATTTCGTCCGGAATCCGGCTCAAACGACGAAGAAAATGGTCATTTGGCTGTGAAAATGGTCATTCTGTCCGGCCCTCGCGGCCTACGTGAGATTCGCGGACTTCGCCTTCGCCTGACGGTTCAACTCCGCCTGGAACTCAACCATCGCGTCGAGCAGGTCGGGATTCGCCACGGAAAGGATCCGCACCGCGAGCAGCCCCGCATTGCGCGCATTGCCGATCGCCACGGTGGCCACCGGCACGCCAGCCGGCATCTGCACGATCGACAGCAGCGAGTCCATGCCATCGAGCGAGCCGACCGCGACCGGCACGCCGATCACCGGCAGGGGCGTGAGTGCCGCGATCATGCCCGGCAGATGAGCCGCGCCACCGGCTCCAGCGATGATCACCTTCAGCCCTCGCTTGACCGCGGTCGATGCGTAGTCCACCATCTCGCGCGGCATTCGGTGCGCCGAGACCACGCCGACCTCATGCGGGATGCCGAACTCGTCGAGCGCCGTCGCGGCCGCCTTCATCACCGGCCAGTCGGAGTCGCTGCCCATGCAGATCCCGACCACTGGACGCTCACTCATCGCACACCCCTTCGGTCCTGCTACTCATCAATGCTGCCGGTGAAGTAATCCGCTGCGTGACGGCCCCGCGCGAGTAGGTCGTCCAGGTCGTCACCGAGAAGCGTCACATGTCCGACCTTGCGACCGGGTCGCACTTCCTTGCCGTAGAGGTGGACCTTCAGCTCCGGGTCGCGCGCGAGGACGTGCCGGTAGGCGGAGTAGAGGTCGTCGACATCACCACCGAGGATGTTCACCATGACCGCGCGGGGCGCGCGCGCACGAGGGTCTCCGAGAGGAAGATCGAGGACGGCTCTCAGGTGATTCTCGAACTGGCTCGTGACGGCACCTTCGATGGTCCAGTGGCCGGAGTTGTGCGGGCGCATGGCGAGTTCATTGACGTAGAGGGCATCGCCAGTGTCGAAGAGTTCGACGGCGAGCATTCCCACGACGCCAAGGTCGCCCGCGATTCGCAGGGCCATCTCCTGGGCACGAAGGGCCTGCTCCTCGCTCAGGTCCGGAGCCGGGGCGATGACCTCCGCGCAGACACCGTTGATCTGCCTCGTCTGGACAACTGGGTAGGCGACGGCCTGGCCCTGCGGCGAACGCGCCACCTGCGCCGACAGCTCCCGCACGAACGCAATGTGCTCCTCGACCAGCCACTCGGTCGCGTGTCCTTCACCGGTTGCCAGCGCGCGCGCCGCATCGGCCTCGTCCGACACGACCCACACGCCCTTGCCGTCGTAGCCGCCGCGAGTGGCTTTCAGGACAACAGGCCAGCCGTGCTGCTCACCGAATACGACGACCTCCTCGACCCGCGAGCAGGTGGCCCATGCGGGGCAGGGCACCCCGAGTCCGGTGAGGGCCGTCCTCATGTGCGCCTTGTCCTGGGCATGGAAGAGGGCGGACGGGCCTGGGCGGACGGCGATGCCCCGCTCGATGAGGCGCTCGAGGATCTCGGCTGGCACGTGCTCATGATCGAAGGTGACGACGTCGCAGCCGGCGGCGAACTCGAGCACGGCATCAGGATCAAGATGGGAGCCGATGCGGGTGTCCCGAACGACCTGGGCGGCGGGATCGTCTGTGCGCTCGGCGAGGACGCGGAAGCCGATGCCGAGTGCAGTGGCCGCCTCCGCCGTCATGCGGGAGAGTTGTCCGCCGCCGATCATGCCGACAACCGGCGGCTCATCCTTCGGCACTGTCGAAGCGTACTGTCCCGCCGTCCCGACAGGAGATGCGCCGGTTCGGTGGGTAGGCTCCCATGGTGTCCATCGCAGCGACGAACCCGCTATCGCGCGCCATCGAGTCGCTGCGCGCGAAGTTCGGGGCGCTCGTCCGAGAGTTTGCGAAGTTCGGGATCGTCGGGCTCGTTGCCCTCGTCGTCGACATCGGCACCTTCAATCTGCTGCGCTTCTCAGGCGGCGAGGGTCCGTTCTATGACCGGCCAATCTCCGCGAAGATCGTCAGCGTGGCCATCGCCACCACCGTGGCCTACTTCGGCAATCGCTACTGGACCTTCCGCCACCGCGGCCGGACCAACATGGGCCGCGAGTACCTGCTTTTCTTCCTGTTCAACGGAGTTGCGCTGCTCATCGCGGTTGGCTGCCTGTGGTTGAGCCACTACGTGCTCAAGCTCGACACCCCGCTCGCCGACAACATCAGCGCGAACGTCATCGGCCTGGGCCTCGGCACCTTGTTCCGGTTCTGGTCGTACAGCACCTTCGTGTTCCCGAAGGTCACCGAGGGCTCTGCTGAGTGGGAGTTGGCGGAGCGCGACGCTACGTCACCGATCTGACCACACGTCCCCGCGATAACAGGTGTCGCGTCACCGCATATCCGCCGGCTGCCATCAGCGGATGCCGCTCATCACCGACTGGCTCACATGACCGTTTTGACAGCCAAATGACCACATTCCTCGTCGTTTGAGCCGGATACCGGATGAAATGACTGGGGCGGGGCTGGGCGGGCGGGGCTGGGCGGGCGCGGCGGGCGCGGCGGGCTAGACGGTGCCTTCGAAGGCGTAGCCGAACTCGAGGATGCCCAGGCAGGCATCTACCGCGTCAGGATCGAACAGCGTGCACCGCTTGGTCCGGATCTCCTCGATTGCCCGCTCCTCGCCGAGCGCCTCCCGATACGGCCGGAATCGCGACATCGCCTCGACGACGTCGGCCACCGCCATGATCCTCGAGGGCAGCAGGATCTCATCGCCCACGAGCCCGCGCGGATAGCCTGAGCCGTCGAGCCGCTCGTGATGCTGTCCGACGATCGTCGCGATGGGCCACGGAAAGTCGATGCTCGAGAGCAACTCCTCACCAATGAGCGCGTGCTCCTTGATGAGCGCGAACTCGGCCGGGCGAAGGGCGCCGGGCCGAGTGAGGAACTCGGTGGGGACCGTCACCTTGCCGATGTCGTGGACGAGGCCAGCGAGCCGAATGCCATGGGTCTCGGACTCGGAGAGCGACATCTCCTCGGCTATCCGTGCCGCGAGATGCGACACTCTGGCCTGGTGGCCCGCCGTGTACGGATCCCGGAGCTCGACGGTCGCCGCGAGCACCTTGATCGTCCCCTCGAGGGCGCCGTTGATCCGACGGTTCGCGAAGAGCCGGCCGAGACCGAAGCCGAGCTCCTGCGCGACCTCCTCCAGGATGCTCACCGCCCCTGAGTCGAAAACCCCATGCTCCGATGAGTACACGACGAGGAATCCGTCGAGCACCTCATCGTGTCGCACCGGAAGCGTGACCACCGAGTTCAGCCCACGGTCCCGGGCGTACTCGCGCCACGGCTCGGCGCCCTCCCTGACATCGTCGATCGTGACCGGACCGTTCGCATCCATCGGCAGGTCGACGATGCTCCCGCGCTCAAGCCGCAGCGAATCGGCGTAAGCAAGCGCCGGGCCCTGCGCATCGATGGCCAGCACCTCCAGGGATCCACCCGGCTGGAGACGCCCGTACCAGGCCATGGCATACCCGCCGGTCTCGACCGCGGCCGTGCACATCTGCTCGAGCAGGGTTTCCTCGTCAGTCGCGTGGACGAGGACCGCGTTCGCCTTCGACAGGGTCGTGAGTGCTTTGGCGGCCCTCCTGCGGTGTCGGGCCTCAATGACCTCGAACGTCACGTCCTCGACGGTGCCGATCATCCGCACCGGCTCACTTCTGGGCCCGCGCTCGACCTCGGCCTTCTCACGGACGAAGCGGATCTCCCCATCCGGACGGACGATGCGATGCCGAACGTCATAGGCCGGGCCACCTGCCAAGGCGGACTCCGTTCGGCGGACTACCTCGTCGCGATCCGGCGGGTAGATGGTCTCGAGGAAGTGCTCATATGACGGCGCATAGGTTGCCGGGTCACGGTCGAATATCGAGTAGACGCCGCCCGACCACCACAGCTCCCCGGTGGCAACCTGGAGTTCCCATGCCCCGATCCCGGCAAGCCGGGCCTCCTTCTCCTCCTTCGTCATCTCGATGCCTGACAGCCCCAAGGGGTCGAGGTGCCCGACGAGGCCGACGATCGACGTGACCCAGCCGATGAGCGTTCCGGCGGCATCCCTGATCGGAATGCGCGAGACCGTGACCCAATCGCCAGCGGTGTGGTCATACGCGATGCGCGTCTGGAACTCGACGGGCTGAACCGTCTCAAGGCCTCGGGTCAGCATCTCCCTGGCGCGCTCGACCTCGTCAGGGCCCAGCCGCGCCAGCAGGTCGAACGGGTCATGCTGCTCGGCGTCGCCATCGACGAGCCTGACCCATGCGTCATTGGCGAGGAGCACGCGACCTTCGGCGTCCTCGCAGAGGATCGCCGGCCCGATAACTCCCGAAAGCGCCACCGCGAACGGATCGAGCACCGTGTGCACCCCCATGCTCCTCAGCGTACGGAGCCGCAGGCGCGGATGCCACGCAGGAACGAAAGCTGGCTACTAGATCCCGTCGGACGGAGGGCCCTGACTGTCACCCGGGCCCGTCGCGCCGCGGCGGCGGGCGTCGTCCTGCTCGAAGAGGCTGTAGACGTTGCGCTGGATCTCCTCGACATTCGGGACGTCGTCGATATCGAGATCGCTGTCGTCACCCGCCGACTGGATGACAAGGCGGCCGTAGTTGAGGATCCGGCCCATGAACGGCACGCTGAACGACACGTTGTTCACCTTGGAGAGCGGCATGTCACGGCCCTCCTTGGTGAGCAGGCCGCGACGCACGATGACGCGGCGGTTCGTGAAGACGAACTGGGTCGTCAGCCAGCGGAGGAACGGCATGGCCGCCCACCAGGCGACGATGATGACCCCGACTCCGAGGATGACGTAGCGCAGGATCGAGTTCGGCGTCAGGAAGTACAGCCAGGTGCCGAGGAACACGATGATGACGAGCACCAGGATCGGCACGAACAGCGCGCGCCAGTGCGGCTTCAACTCGAACTGGATCGTCTCACCATCGGCCAGGAGCTTCTTCGGGTATCCCATGGTCAGATGGTTGCATGGATGACGTCCCCAGCGGTGATGGACACGAGGTTTCCTTCCGAAATGATCCGCAGGTGACCGTCATCGTCGATGGCCACTGCCTCCCCGCGCACCATCCGGCCGCCAGGCATGGAGACGTCGACCGTCCGGCCGAGGGTGACGCACGCTGCCCGATAGTCGCCTTCCAGCCCCGGATCTGCTTTGCGCCACTGCGCAAGGCGCGCCACCAGATGACGGAGGATTGCGACGAGAAGCGCCTCCCGGTCGACTGGGCCGCCCTCGACGAGCAGGGAGGTCGCTTGCGGGGTGGGCAGTTCCTGCTGGGTGAGCCAGACGTTGACGCCGATGCCGATGATGACGGCCTCGCCGCCCGGAGCGTCCGGCGACCCGCACGCCTCCGAGAGGATGCCGCCGAGCTTTCGCATGCCCGGGCCCGAGCCGGCTGCCCCCGCGGGCGGCGACCCGGGAGCCGTATCCGCCCCGGTCGCCATGAGGTCATTCGGCCACTTCAATCCCACGGGAACCCGTCCGAGCTCTCTCATGGCATCGCGAGCCGCAAGGCCGGCGAGGAGCGACAGCCAGCCCCATCGCGACCTCGGCACCTCACCCGGCCTCACGAGGACCGACATCCACAGCCCGGCCGACGGTGGGCTCACCCATTCCCGGCCCTGCCTGCCCCGGCCTGCCGTCTGCTCCTCCGCCACCACGCAGGTCCCCTCCGGGGCGTCGGACTGCACGAGCCGTGCCACCTCGGCATTCGTCGAGGTGGTCGTCTCGAGGATGATGGGCATCGGCACGGGCCACCCCGCATCGGCGAGCAACGTTGCCATTCGGCTGCGATCCAAGCCGGTACGGTCGACGGACCCAGAACGTTCGATAGACATGCTCACGCAACTAAAGTACGCCTGACCGAGGAGGAATGATGAGTGCTGTGACCGTTCAGGACGGACAAGCTGGTCCGGATCGCCGATCGACCGCGGGCAAGGCCGAGGTCCTTGCCGAGAAGCGGGCCGAGGCGGTCGGACGGCGCGCCGCGGCCGTCGACAAGCAGCACGCCAAGGGCAAGATGACCGCGATGGAGCGGATCGAAGCCCTCCTGGATCCACTGTCGTTCCAGCAGCTCGACGGCCTCGCCCGTCACCGCTCCCACGACTTCGGCCAGGAGAAGAACCGCCCCTACGGCGACGGCGTCATCACCGGCTACGGCACGATCGACGGCCGCCCGGTCTGCGTCTTCGCCCAGGACTTCACTGTCTTCGGCGGGTCGCTCGGCGAGGTCTTCGGGGAGAAGATCGTCAAGGTCATGGACCTCGCGCTCAAGACCGGCTGCCCCCTCATCGGTCTGAACGACTCAGGCGGGGCCCGCATTCAGGAGGGTGTCGCATCGCTCGGGCTCTACGGCGAGATCTTCCGGCGCAACGTCCAGGCATCCGGGGTCATCCCGCAGATCTCGCTCATCATGGGCCCGTGCGCCGGCGGCGCCGTCTACTCCCCCGCGATCACCGACTTCATCGTCATGGTCGACAAGACCTCGCACATGTTCATCACCGGCCCTGACGTCATCAAGACGGTCACCGGCGAGGACGTCGCGATGGAGGAGCTCGGCGGGGGCGTCACGCACAACCAGAAGTCCGGGGTCGCCCACTACAACGCCGCCGATGAGGAGGACGCCCTCGACTATCTGCGGGCGCTGCTCTCCTACCTGCCGAGCAACAACCTCGAGGACCCGCCCATCTTCGAGGGCGAGGCTGACCTCGAGATCAGCGAGGCCGACTACGAGCTCGACACGCTCATCCCGGACTCGCCGAACCAGCCCTACGACATGCACCGCCTCATCGAGCACCTCATGGACGACGGCGAGTTCCTCGAGACTCAGTCGCTGTTCGCGCCGAACATCATCTGCGGGTTCGGCCGGGTCGAGGGGCACTCGGTCGGGGTCGTCGCGAACCAGCCGATGCAGTTCGCCGGCACCCTGGACATCTCTGCGTCGGAGAAGGCCGCGAGATTCGTCCGAACCTGCGATGCGTTCAACATCCCGGTCATCACCCTCGTCGACGTCCCCGGCTTCCTGCCCGGCACCGACCAGGAGTGGGACGGCATCATCCGCCGCGGCGCGAAGCTCATCTACGCCTATGCCGAGGCCACCGTTCCGCTCGTCACGCTCATCACCCGCAAGGCATACGGCGGCGCGTACGACGTCATGGGCTCGAAGCATCTGGGCGCCGACATCAACCTTGCCTGGCCGACCGCGGAGATCGCCGTCATGGGCGGCCAGGGCGCCGTCAACATCCTGTACCGAAAGGAGCTCGCCGCCGCCGATGACCCCGCCGCGGAGCGGACCCGGCTCCTCGAGGAGTACCAGGACACCCTCGCGAACCCCTATGTCGCGGCCGAGCGGGGCTACATCGACCGGGTG
>CAFBNE010000007.1_pt1 | contig 48500 bp, 45 predicted proteins | sample 7269181 | NCBI WGS metagenome assembly CAFBNE01 (sample SAMEA6814085, study PRJEB35770) | uncultured Actinomycetes bacterium | biome: Freshwater; feature: Freshwater reservoir; material: water | place: Czech Republic | collected 2017-05-23 | depth 30m m
CCTCGGCCTCGGCCTCCTGTGATCGCAGCCCCGCAAGCAGGCCATCGACCTGGGCCTGCCGGTCGCGCAGGGCGGTTTCGTCGGCGACCTCGGCGGCCAGCGCCTCGCGCATCTGGGTGAGGTCGTCAGCCATGAGGCGCAGCCGCGCGTCGCGGACATCCGACTGGATGACCACGGCACGTCGCGCGACCTCGGCCTGGCGGCCGAGGGGCTTTAACTGGCGGCGCAGCTCATTGGTGAGGTCCTGGAGCCGCACGAGGTTCGCCTGCATCGATTCGAGCTTTCGGAGGGCCTTCTCCTTGCGCTTGCGATGCTTGAGGACCCCGGCTGCCTCCTCGATGATGCCGCGACGGTCCTCGGGCGTGGCCTCAAGGATCGCGGTCAGGCGGTTCTGGCCGACGATGACGTGCATCTCGCGGCCGATGCCCGAGTCGCTCAGGAGCTCTTGGACATCGAGCAATCGCGCTGTCTCGCCGTTGATGGCGTACTCGGATCCGCCGTTGCGGAACAGGGTGCGCGAGATGGTGACCTCGGCGTACTCGATGGGCAGCTTGCCGTCCGAGTTGTCGATGGTGACCGAGACCTCGGCCCGGCCCAGCGGTGCCCTGCCTGCGGTGCCGGAGAAGATGACGTCCTCCATCTTCCCACCGCGGAGGGACTTCGCCCCTTGCTCCCCCATGACCCATGCGAGGGCGTCGACCACGTTGGACTTGCCGGAGCCGTTCGGGCCCACGACACAGGTCACCCCCGGCTCGAGATGCAGGGTCGTTGAGGAAGCGAAGGACTTGAAGCCCTTCAGGGTCAACGTCTTCAGGTGCACGGTTCTCCGGTGGTCGGTGGGTGATGCTCTACGTCGGTTGGTCCGAACCTGTGCAGCCTACCGGGAGGCCAAGGGGCCCGGGTCCGTCACGATATCGGCTGGCAGCGCGGGCAAAAGGCGCTTGAGCGATTCATGAAGCGCTCGCGCTCGATGAGCGTGCCGCAACGGGTGCACGGCTCCCCCTCCTGGCCGTAGGCGTCGAGGGACCGGTCGAAGTAGCCGCTTTCCCCATTGACGTTCACGTAGAGGGAGTCAAAGCTCGTACCCCCCTGCGCGAGCGCCTCGGTCATGACCGCCCGCACGTGGATGAGGAGATCTCGAACGCTCGAGCCGACGAGCGACCCCGTTCTGCGCCTGCCGTGCAGCCCGGCCCGCCACAGGGATTCGTCCGCGTAGATGTTCCCGATTCCCGAGACAAGGGACTGGTCGAGGAGAGCCCGCTTGATCTCCGTGTCGCGTGCCCGCAGCCGGGATTCGAAGGACTCCTCGTCGAATGCCGGATCGAGCGGATCACGCGCGATATGGCTGATGACGTCGGGCACCTGACCCCCGGCCCCATCGGGGGCGAGCGGGGTCACCATCAGGCCCCCGAAGGTTCGCTGGTCGACGAACCTGAGCTCAGGCCCTTGGTCGGTGAAGGTGAACCGCGCACGCAGGTGGGCCTCATCCGGTGTCGACGGCGACTGCATGAGCAGTTGGCCGCTCATTCCAAGATGCGCGACGAGCGCCTCGTCGGAACCGCTGAGCGGCATCCACAGGTACTTGCCGCGCCGGCTGACGCAGCGGATCCTCTCGCCCATGAGGTCATCCCTCAGGGAGCCCTCGTGCCGGCGGACGGCTCGTGCATGAAGCACGGCGGCATCGGCAATGACCCGGCCCGTGACCCATCGGTCCAGTCCGCGCCTGACGACCTCGACCTCTGGGAGTTCGGGCACTTCAGGAAACTCCTCCACGGCCAACGAGCGCGCGGTAGGCCTGCTCGGCTGCCTGCTGCTCGGCCACCTTCTTCGACCGGCCATGGCCGAACCCGAGGGGTTCGCCCGCGATGACGACGCGCGCGTCGAATTCCTTCTCGTGGTCAAGGCCGGAATCCTCGACCTGGTAGTCGGGGAGCCCTAGGCCGGCATTGGCCGCTGCCTCCTGCAGCGAGGTCTTCCAGTCCAGGCCCGCGCCCAGCTCTGCCGAGGCACTGATGAGCGGGTCGAAGAGCCGGTGCACGAGCGCGCTTGCCTCGGACTGACCCGAGGAGAGGTAGACGGCGCCGATGACCGCTTCCATCGCATCGGCCAGGATCGACAGCTTGTCTCGTCCCCCCGTGGTCTCCTCGCCGCGCCCGAGCAGCAGGTAGCTGCCCAGGCCCAGCGTCCGCGCGACATCGGCGAGGGCCCTCGCATTCACGACCGCAGCCCGAAGCTTGGCCAACTGCCCTTCCGGCAGATCGGGATAGGTGCGGTAGACGGTGTCGGTGACGACGATGCCGAGCACCGAATCCCCGAGGAACTCCAGCCGCTCGTTGTGGGGAAGACCACCGTGCTCGTAGGCGTAGGAGCGGTGGGTCAGCGCGAGGTCGAGCATCTCCGCCTCGATCTCAATGCCGAGGATCTCGCGCAGTTCGAGCAGTTGTGCGGTCCGCTTGCTCATGATTCGTGACTGTCCTTGACTCGCCCGTCCCTGACCTGCATTCATCGTCGGATGCGCCCCTCCATCAGCCGCCGTCTTCCACGACGAGGGAGGCGAACAGGCTCCGCGTGGAATCGATGATTCCCCGGTCGGCAGCTCGGGCTGCGAGGCGCACGCAGGCCCGCACTCCATTCGCCGACCCGGACCCGTGCCCGACCACCGTGACGCCATTCACGCCGAGGAGCATGCCCCCGGCGAAGTCACCGCTCGCCACCTCGCGAACGACGGCGCGCGCCGGTGCGAGGTCGCCATATGCGCCGCCGATCCGATGCGCGGCCCATGCCACGGTGCCCTCGATGCCCTTGAGGAGCACATTGCCGGTGAACCCGTCCGTGACGACAACCTGGGCGCGCAGCCCATCGGCGGCGTCACCACCCTCGATGTTTCCGATGAAATCAATCCCGAGTGGAGGAAGCCTGGCGGCGAGTTCCTCGAATGCGAGAGAGCGAAGCTCGTCCCCCTTGCCCGGTTCATGGCCGATGTTCAGGAGCCCGACCTTCGGCTCCACCACTCCGAGGGTCCGTGCAAAGCTCCATCCGGCCATCGCATACTGAGTGAGCGTTTCCGGCGTTGCGTCAAGGAACGCTCCCGCGTCGACGAGCACGACGGGCCCTTCGATCGCAGGGAGCACGACCGCGATCGCCGGCCTCGTCATCCCGGGTACCTTGCCGCAGGCAAGGACCGCTGCCGTCACGGATGCGCCGGTGTGTCCCACCGACACCCAAGCATCAGCGGCCCCTGAGTTGACGGCGAGTGCTGCGACCATCACGCTCACGCGTGGAACCTCGCGCGCGGCGTCGATCCGAAGCACCTCGAGTGGATTGGCATCCATCGGCACGACCTCGAAGGCGGGCAGCACTTCTACCCGGGCGAGGCTGACACCCCGCACGGTGAGGAGTTCGACGGCAAGGTCGGGCGGACCCACGAGGACGAGGTCGATGTCGGCATCATCCTGGAGAAGGGTGACGACGGCATCGGCCACGACCTCGGGGGCACCGTCGCCGCCCAGCAGGTCGAGGGCGACTCGGGCCACTTCGGCCTAGACGTCGAGGACGCGGCGCTTGGCGTACGTGCCGCAGGTCGGGCACGCCGTGTGCGACAGGCGCTTTTCACGGCAGGTGGAGCATGTCACGAGGTTCGGCACGGTGGTCTTCCACTGAGCCCGACGGCTCCGGGTGTTGGAGCGCGACATTTTCCGCTTCGGTACTGGCACGGTATTCCCTCTTCTTCGCTACTGCTCATCTGGCTCCACGAGGCCGGCGAGTGCCGCCCAACGTGGATCGGTCAGTTCATGCGCGTGCCCGGGAGCACTGTCGAGCCGCACCCCGCACTCGGAGCACAGGCCCGCGCACTCCTCGCGACACACTGGCGATAAGGGCAAGCCCAGCACCACCGCATCACGAAGCGTCGGCTCCAGGTCGATCAGATCGTCCCGGATCCCAGGCAACGGGTCTTCGTCATCACCGAGTTCTGCGACCGCCCCGGCACGATCATCCGTGTCGACGTAGACGAACAACTCGCTGAAGTCCACCGCCTCATCCCATTCGAGCGGATCCAGGCAGCGCGCGCATTCCGCGTCGACATGGATATCCGCAGTCCCGGTGACCAGCACCCCCTCCATCACGGATTCCAGTCGGAGTTCAAGTTCGACCGGCGACCCTGCGGGGACAGTGGCCAATGCGATGCCAAGGCTCCCCGGGGCCGGCACCGTACGGTCAGCAGTGATCATCGACCCGGCCCGCTGCTGCAGGCCCAGCGCACGCAAGTCAAGGACGAGCGGGCCGGATGGGTCGAGGGTGTTCACTGCTCCCCTTACGGATGAGGCATGGGCAACTGTGGCCCCGCGAGAGGCTGTTTGGGCAAAGAGTAGCGCGGACGGCGCCCCAGACGAAAACGAACCCCCGCCGCCCCGGTCATGCCCCGTCATCCTCGGTGGCTAGCGGCTCTCGTCGTAGAGCTCATCGACGTAGCCGACCGGCTCGGGGGCGAGATCCTGGTAGATCTGCCCGTGCAGCCGATCACGTGCACGATCGACGATCTGGAGGCTCTTTTGGAGGGTGATCTCAAACATCGCGAGCTTGGCATCGATGTAGTCATCGGTTTCGCGGCGCATGCGATCGCTCTCCGATTCGACCTGGCTGCGAAGGGCCTGGGCTTCCGCCACCGCCGCAAGGTACACCTCATGTTCCGAGGTGAGCCGATCGGCATCTGAGCGTGCCCTGTCGATGATCCGATTCGCCTCACGGCGGCCTTCGAGGACGACCGCTTCGCTGTCAGCGAGGAGGGCATCGGCGCGGTGAACGGACTCCGGCAGCATGTGCCGGATCTCGTCGATAAGGTCGAGCACCAGTGGCCGGTTCACGATGCATGAGGCAGAAAGCGGCATCGACTTCGCATCCTCGATGAGGACCGCGAGCTCCGTCAGTCTCTCTTGCACGTCCACTCGGTGATCTCCTCGGTTTCCCGGCAGCGCAGGGCGCGCCGCCGGTCGGCTCAGCGCCCCGCTGACCCAATTGTGTCTGAGATCCGCCGCTGCAGTCGCTCCAACACGGCCTCCGGGACCAGACCGTGGACGTCGCCCCCATAGGTCGCGACCTCCTTGACCAGACTCGAGGAGAGATAGCTGTAGAGCGGATTCGTCGACACGAACAAGGTCTCGACGTTGGCCAGCCGGTAGTTCATCTGGGCCATCTGGAACTCGTAGTCGAAGTCGCTCACGGCACGCAGTCCCTTGACGATCGCCTTGATGCCATTGTCACGGCAGTAGTCGACGAGCAGGCCGTGGAATGAGTCGATGCGGATGTTCCCGAGCGGAGCCACGACCTCGCGCAGGATCTCGATGCGCTCGTCGACGGTGAAGAGGCTGGACTTGGACTTGTTGTGCAGGACCGCGACCACGACCTCGTCGGCAAGGTCGGCTGCGCGCTTGAATACATCAAGATGGCCGTTCGTGACTGGGTCAAATGATCCCGGGCACACTGCAATCCGCATCACGGGCCTCCAGGGTTCATGTCCACGGCCTCCGCGGCCGAACTGCGATGACCGTACCAAAGCACCGTGTCACCGTAGCCTCGCTGTCGGATGAATGACCAGTCGGGCGGAAATGGCGACGTTTCGTCGGCTCGGGGACGTTCGACGACCACGATGGCGGACGGGTCAACCCACCCTCCGGCATCGAGACTGCTGAGCTCCCCGGCGATGACCGTGGCTGCGATCTCGTAGGGAGGATCGAGGAGGATGAGCGAGGCTGGCGGGCCGGCATTCCACCGCCCGGCGGTCGCCTGCAGGGTCGCGCGGATGACGGTCGCTCCCGAGAGCCCTAGGGCCTCGACGTTTCGTCGGATGACGTCGGCGGCTGAAGCCTGGCTCTCAATGAGGACGACGGACGCAGCGCCCCGGCTCAGCGCCTCGAGCCCGAGGGCCCCGGACCCGGCGTAGCCATCGAGCACGTGAACCTCACCCCAGCCGGTCCCCCGCTCGGCGAGCATTGATGAGACAGCGGAGAACAGTGCCTCGCGCACCCGGTCGGAGGTCGGCCGGGTGCCTCGCTCCGGCACGCGCAGCTGGCGTCCCCTCGCCGATCCGGCGATGATCCGGGTCACCCCGCAGTCCCGGGTGTCACGCCTTCTCCATGAAGTCAGCCTGCTCGTCCGGCACGAGGGCGTGAATCGCGCTGAGGAGCCCCGGAGCCGAGGCCAAGGACGGGTCGGTGGCAACGATGGCGAGCGCTGCCGCACGCGCCCGGACGATCACGTCCTCGTCACGCACGACCTCGAGCAGTCGCAGCGAGCTGCGCTCGCCGGATTGCGAGGATCCGAGAACATCGCCCTCGCGCCGCAGCTGGAGGTCGAGCTGCGCCAGCTCGAAGCCGTCCGTTGTCGCCGCCACGGCATCGAGTCGCATGCGTGCGGGGCTGCCCTTCGGCATCTCCGTGAGGAGCAGGCACAGGCTCGGGTGATTCCCACGTCCGACCCGGCCGCGGAGCTGGTGGAGCTGCGAGATCCCGAACCGATCAGCGTCGATGATGACCATGGCGGTCGCGGCCGGCACATCGACCCCAACCTCGATTACTGTCGTCGCGACGAGCACCTCGATCCGCTCGCTGCCCGTCTCGCTGGCGAACCGGCGCATCGCATTGTCCTTCTCCTCGCCCGTCATCCGTCCGTGCAGGACGCCGACCCGAAGGCCGGCAAGCTCGCCGCTCGCCAGCTTGTCGGCAACCGAGAGAACCGAGGCCGTAGGGGGTTCCTCCCCTGCGCTCCCGCCATCTGGGGCCACGCTGCCGTCGCCCGGCGGAGCGCTCTCATCGTCGCCGATCCGCGGGCACACGACGAATACCCGGTGGCCGGCCTCGACCTCCTCGCGCACGCGGGCCCAGGCCCGTCCGACCAGCGCTGGTTGCTCGCGAACGGGCACGACATGGGTCGCCACCGGGCTCCGTCCGGCCGGGAGCTCGCGAAGGGTCGAGACGTCGAGATCACCGAACACGGTCATTGCGACCGTCCGCGGGATCGGCGTCGCCGTCATGACGAGGACGTGCGGCCGCATGCCGCCGCGTGCCTTCGCAGCGAGGGCCGCCCTCTGCTCGACCCCGAACCGGTGCTGCTCGTCGATGACGACGAGCCCGAGGTCGCGGAACTCGACGGTGTCCTGGATGAGCGCGTGGGTTCCGACAACGATGCCTGCGTCGCCCGAGATGACATCGAGCAGCTCGCGGCGCCTGGTCGCCGTGCGCTGGGATCCGGTGAGGAGCGCGACCTTCGTCCCGTTGGCATCGCCGCCGAGCATCCCCGCCTGGGCAAGCGGACCGAGCATCGCGGTGATGGTCCGGTGGTGCTGAACGGCGAGCACCTCGGTCGGGGCGAGTAGCGCCGCCTGCCCGCCGGCATCGACGACACCGAGCATCGCCCGGAGCGCAACGATGGTTTTGCCGCTCCCGACATCTCCCTGCACGAGTCGATGCATCGGATGGCTCGCCGCGAGATCCCCGGCGATCTCCTCGCCGACCTCCACCTGCCCCCGCGTCAGGGTGAACGGGAGGTCCTCATCGAAGGAGCGCTGCAGGGGCCCACCGCTGACGACCCGGGCCGTGGCGGGCATCAGGGCCATCTCGGCACGCCGCTGGGCGAGCACCACCTGCAGGACGAAGGCCTCCTCGAACCGCAGTCGATCCTGTGCCTGGCTCAGCTCGAGGTCGTTCGCCGGGCGATGGATCTGGGTGAGGGCCGAAGCCAGGCCGATGATGCCCTCGGCCTGCCTCACCTGATCGGGAATCGGGTCGGGGAGGTCGCCGAGCGTGTCGAGGATCACCCGGATCGCACCGGCGATCTGCCAAGACGTGACCGTCGAGGTCGCCGAGTAGACGGGGATGAGCGCGCCGGCGAAGGCGGCGATGGCCTCGGGGTCGTCATCGACCCCATCGGGAAGGAGCAGGCACTGCGGATGGGCGAGCTGCCGCTTGCCGCGGAAGCTGGAGATCTGGCCCGCGAACAGGCCCCGCCGCCCCGGACGCAGCTCGCGCTCACGCCACTTCTGGTTGAAGAAGGTCAGCGACAGCCTGCCCTGCCCATCGGTCACGAGGGCCTCGAGGATGGTCCCGCGGCGCTGCTGCATTGGCCGGACGGTGACCTGCTCGATGTCGGCCAGGATGGTCACCGACGCCCCCTCCTCCAAGGTGGCGAGCTCGGTGAGGGTGCCGCGCTCCGCGTAGCGGCGGGGGTAATGACGGAGCAGGTCGTCGACGGTCGTCATCCCGAAGGCCTTCTCGAGCGCCGTTGCGGTCTTGCCTCCGACCACCCTCGAGAGCGACTGGGCCAGGCCGGGTGGCTGCGCGCTCACTCGACCCCGATGATGACCGGCCACAGCGGCTGACCGCCGTCATAGGCGGTCACCTCCACCATCGGGTGCTCCGCTGCGAGCCAGGCAGTCAGGCCGTCGGCGAATGCCGGGGTCACGTCACTTCCGAAGACGAGGGTCACGAGCTCCCCGCCCGCGGCGAGCATGGCGTTGAGCAGGTCGCGCGACACCCCTCGCACGTCGCCGCCCACCGCGCTGATGTCGCCATCGACGAGGCCGAGGATATCGCCGACGCGACATGGGCCAGCGGTGGTGAGCACCTCTCGCGATGCCACCGTGACCGCAGCGTAGCGAGTGGCTCCCGCCGCCCGGGTCATCGCGACGACGTCGTCCTCGAATCGCGCCTGCGGGTCGTGGACGGCGGCAGCCGCAAGGGTCTGCACGATCGCCTTCGTGGGAATGACCGAGACCCGTACGCCCGCGGCCCGCGCCTCCGCGGCCGCGACCCCGGCGACGGCGCGCGTATCGCCGTCACTCGGCAGGAGGATGACCTCGTCGGCACCCGACTCGAGGACAGCCGCGAGGAGTTCCGCGGTCGAGGGCCGGGTATTCGCGAGCGCGGCGACGGTGATGACCCCGGCCTCGTGGAGCAGGGCAGCCGTGCCCGCTCCGTGGGTGACGGCGACGAGGGCGCGAGGCGGCCGCTCCCCGCCGAGGGCATGCTTGTCGAGTGCCGTGATGCGGATGCGATGCGGACGGCCGGCTTCGACGCCTGCCTCCACCGCGGCCCCGGGATCATCGACATGGACGTGGACATTCCAAAGGGGGGCAGCTCCGCTCACGACGAGGCTGTCGCCGATCGCCGCGAGGGCGGCCCTGAGCTGAGCGACCGACGGCTCATCCGCGTCGAGCAGGAACATGACCTCGAACGCTGGGCCGGAGAGGGCCGCGCGGTCAGGGCTCGCGCTCAGGGCCGCGCCCGCTTGCGAGCGATGCCCTGGGCTCGCACGCCGGTTTGCCGGCGCGCGCTTGACTCCGGATAGGACGTCGACGAGGGCGTCGAGCACGACGACGAGCGCCCGACCGCCTGCATCGACGACACCGGCAATCCGCAGCGACTCAAGAAGCGAGGGGGTCTGCTCGAGCGCCTCCGCGGCTCCCTCGCTCGCAGCGCCCGCGGCCTGGGCTGGTGAGACGGTGGGTGAGTGAGCACTTGCGGCGCGGGCCGCGCTCGCTGCGGCTCTCACCACGGTGAGGATGGTTCCCTCGACCGGCTTGGCGACCGCCGAATAGGCCAGTTCCGCACCCCGCTCGAGCATCGCGGCGATGTCCGTTCCGCGGATATCGCGCTCCGAGGGGATCGCGGCGAGGACCTCGGCCGTACCGCGAAGGATCTGCGACAGGATTACCCCGGAGTTTCCCCGGGCGCCGAGGAGCGAGCCGCGGGCCAGCCCCATCGCGGCGGAGGGCATCGACGAGTCGCGTTCCATCGCCTCATCGATGCCTGCGCACCCCGCCTCCATGGTGAGGTAGACATTCGTGCCAGTGTCACCGTCGGGGACCGGGAAGACGTTCATGGCATCGATCTCGGCCCTCGCCTCCCCCAGTCCGGCGAGCGCGGCGTGGGCCCAGTCGCGCACGAAGGCGGCGGGATTTGCCAGGGCTGAGGGGTTGCCGAAGCTGACTGCGTTCACCGGCCCTGCCCTCCCCAGCCCTCGACTGACCCGACCCTGGATTTGGGGACCGGCACCCGCCTCGGCTACTCTTGGCCGCTGCGTGCTTCACGGCAGCATAATGTTTGTCCGGTTCCACGCTTCTCACGTTCCACGCTTACCCGCTCGACCGTTCTCTTGATCACCAGTCCTCGGCCCGGCCAACCGGCCCAGCCGGCACGATCGATGCCGATCCGGCATCACACATGAAGGAGTGCACCGTGGCTGCCAACTGCGATGTCTGCGGCAAGGGCCCAAGCTTCGGGCACAGCATCTCTCACTCGCACCGTCGCACGAAGCGCCGCTGGAACCCGAACATCCAGCGGGTTCGCACGCTCGTGGGCAAGACCCCCAAGCGCCAGAACGTGTGCGCCTCCTGCCTCAAGGCCGGCAAGGTCGTCCGCAACTAGTCGTCCGCAGCACATTGGGCGCAGCCGGTCGATCGCGGTACGCGGTCGGCTAGCCTGCGGTCATGTCGAGCGCAGCCGGAACCGCGCCGCCCTCCGACGGAGGGGCCCGGGACTTCTCCGGCCGGGTCCGCTGGGAGTACCGCCCTCGGATGAACGGCACCCCAGATCCCGGCGAGATCGTGTGGACGTGGGTCGCCTACGAGGATGACCCCTCGGTCGGCAAGGATCGGCCGGTCGTCGTCATCGGCCGCGCCGATCGCAGGCAACTCGCTGTGCTCATGCTCTCGACGCGTGACCATTCCGGAGATCCCCGGTGGCTGTCGATCGGGACAGGTGACTGGGATGCCCAGCACCGTACGAGCTGGGTCCGAAGCGACCGGATCCTGGCCGTCCGGCCCTCGGCGATCCGCCGTGAGGGCTCAGTGCTCCCCAGATCGGTCTACGAGGCCATCCGCACCGCTGCCGGTCCGCGCGACTCAGGTCTGCGCCGCAGCTTCAGACGCTTGTTCGGCAGGTCCGCTCGACCGCCGATCACTCCCGTCGAGCCCCGTTGAAGTGGACGTGCCCTCCCGTATCCTCCATCCGCAGGCCATCGACGATGACGCCCGGCTCCTGTGAGGCCAGGACGGACCCGATGATGCGAAATGCCGCCGGAATCGCCGCACCGGCCGGGAACGTCGCGAGCAGCGCGTGATCCTCCCCGCCGGTGAGCATCCACTCCCTCGGATCGACGCCGAAGGCTGATGCGGCAACGGCAATGGGCTCAGGGGAAACCCAGTCGGACGTGTCGATCACGACCGCGACCCCCGAGGCCTCTGCAAGATGCCGGGCGTCAGCGATGAGTCCATCGCTCACGTCGATCATCGCCGTGGCGCCGGCGTCCGCGGCCATGGGTCCGGCGGAGTAGGGCGGGTCGGGGATCCGGTGGGCCTCGACAAGCGCCGAGGGCGAGCGAAACCCTCCGGACAGCACGGCCAGCCCTGCCGCCGACCAGCCGAGTCGGCCCGCGACCGCGAGAACGTCGCCCGCACGCGCCCCCGAGCGAAGCACCGGGCTCCTCCCCTGCAGGTCACCGAGGGCCGTGACGGACAAGGTGATGACCGGCGACGCAACGACATCGCCTCCGACGACACACGCCCCGACCCTGGCAGCCTCTGCAGTGAGTCCGGCGGTGCACTCAAGCGCCCATGTGACGGGGAGGTCGCCCGGGGCGGCAAAGCCCACGAGAAGCGACGTGGCCACGCCGCCCATCGCTGCGACATCCGCGAGACTGGCGGCGGCCGCCTTGCGGCCCACATCGGTCGCACTCGACCAGTCCCGGCGAAAGTGGATTCCCTCGACGAGGACGTCGATTGTCGCGAGGACGCTCCCGGACGCCGTCGCGACGACTGCGGTGTCATCGCCCGGGCCGACCAGGCACGCGGCGCAGCGGGGCAGGGCCTCGGTGATGCGGGCGATGAGTCCGAACTCGCCGGCTTCACCGATCGTCGTCTCGCTCAAGGCTCTCCTTTCCGGACACGGGCGGCCTCGCGGCTCGCGAGTCGCTAGTCTCCCAGCATGGTCGTCCAGGCGTACGTGCTCATCCAGACAGAGGTGGGAATGGCTCCGACGGTGGTCCGCGCGATCCGCGAGATCGCCGGCGTCACCATCGCCGAGGACGTCACCGGACCTTACGACGTCATCGTCCGGGCCGAGGCGAACACCATGGATGAACTCGGCCGCCTCATCATCGCGAGCATCCAGGCGGTGCCCGGCATCACCAGGACCCTCACCTGCCCGGTGCTCAACCTCTGATGGCGTGAGTCACCGCAGGCCTGTCTCACCGCAGGCCTGTCTCACCGCAGGCCTGTCTCACCGCAGGCCTGTCTCACCGCAGGCCTGTCTCACCGTAGGCCTGTGCCCCGACGCTGGGCATCGCGCACCAGGTGCGCCACCAGTTCCGCGTAGGCGAGCCCCGACGCCCCCCACATCCGCGGGAACATCGAGATCGGCGTGAACCCGGGCATCGTGTTGACCTCGTTGATGATCACCCCGCCCGATGAGTCGGTGAAGAAGTCGACCCGCGCCAGTCCCTCGCAGCCAAGCGCCTCGAACGCCAGGCATGCCTGGCGTCGAACCTCCGACTCGAGTGCCTCGTCGAGTTCCGCCGGGACGACGAGGGTTGTCGAGTCGTCCAGGTACTTGGCATCGAAGTCGTAGAACTCGTGGCTGCCGCCGACGATGATCTCGGCGCAGCGGCTCGCGCACGGCACCCCAATTTCGTCCTCTATGACCCCGCACTCGATCTCCCGAGCCCCCTCGACCCCCGCCTCGACGACGACGCGCGGATCGTGGGCGCGCGCGGCCTCGATCGCCGATTCGAGGCCCTCGATGGAGTGCACCTTGGAGATGCCCTGCGATGACCCGGCACGGGCCGGCTTCACGAACACCGGGAACCCGACTGCGCTCGCACGCCTCAGGGAGATTTCGCGGTCGGATCGCCACTGACGATCGGTGATCACCGCATACGGGCCCACTTCGAGGCCTGCGGAGGCGAACAGTGCCTTCATCGTCGCCTTGTCCATGGCGACCGCTGATGCCAGGACCCCTGACCCGACGTAGGGGATGCCGGACATCTCCAGGAGACCCTGGATCGTGCCGTCCTCGCCCCACGGCCCGTGGAGCACCGGGAACACGACGTCGATTTCCCCGAGCTCCGCGGATCGCACGGCAGGATCGGCGCTCAGGACCACCGGCCGGTCGTTGGCCGCGACTGCAGGGACGACGCCATCGACGATTCGAAGAAGATCAGGATCGACGTCCTGCAGGAACCACCCACCGTCCGGGGTGATGCCGATGGCCACGGTCTCAAATGACTGGGGGTCAAGTGCGCGCAGGATGCTCCCCGCGCTCACGCATGAGATTCCGTGCTCACTGCTACGACCCCCGAAGACGACGGCGACCCGGATCTTCTGCACGTGCTGACCGTACCGGTCCGCGATGGGTGCGACTATGGTCGGTCCGTGGCCGAGCAGACGAGTGAACCATTGAGAGCCGAGACGTTCGTCGTGACGGCCGGCCGACCGGCCCGCAGTCCCGATGCCCCGCTCAACACCCCCATCGTGCCGGCATCGTCGTTCATCGCCGGTGGCCCGATGGAGTACGCCCGCGAGGATTCACCGAGCGCCAGTGCGCTCGAGGAGGTCATCGGCGGCCTCGAGGGCGGGGCGGCCACGGTCTTCTCCTCGGGCATGGCCGCTGCCGGCGCAGCCATGGACCTCGTGCCTCCAGGCGCGATCGTCGTCGCCCCGAGCGCGGCCTACACCGGAGTCGCCGTTCGGCTGCGCGAACTCGATTCGATCGGACGCATCAGGCTCCGTATCGTCGACGTCGACAGCACGGCGGCGGTGGTCGACGCATGCGACGGGGCCCACCTGCTGTGGCTCGAGTCGCCCACGAACCCGCTGCTCCAGGTCGCCGACCTGCCCGCATGCATCGATGCCGCTCATACTGCCGGCGCACTCGCCCTCGTCGACAACACCTTCGCCACGCCAATGCTCCAGCGCCCGCTGCAGGATGGCGCGGACATCGTCCTGCACAGCGTCACCAAGGCGCTCAGCGGCCATTCGGACCTGCTCATGGGCGCACTCGTCGCCCGAGATGCCGAGCTGGCAGAGCGCATTCGGCTCAGGCGTGTCCTGCTCGGCGGATCGACGAGCGCATTCGACTGCTATCTCGCACTGCGCGGGATCCGCACCCTGGCGCTACGCATCGACAAGGCCCAGTCCAGCGCGCGCACCATTGCCGACCGGCTCAACGGGCACCCAGCCCTCAGCAGGGTGCGCTACCCCGGCTTCGGGACCATCGCCGCGATCGAGGTGGCCGGCGGGCCCGCAGCCGCCGACGCCGTTTGCCGCCTGACGTCTATCTGGACCCACGCAACGAGCCTCGGCGGGGTCGAGTCGCTGCTCGAGCGCCGCCGACGCTGGGCCTTGGAGAGCACGACCGTTCCGGAGAGCCTCATCCGGCTCTCGTTCGGCATCGAGCATGCCGACGACCTCTGGGCCGATCTCAGCGGTGCCCTCGACGCATCCCTGCGCGATGCGTAAGCGATCGGCAGATCGTAAGCGACCGACCTATTCGTAAGCGTCCGCCCGTGATCAGCTAGGCGCCAGCGACCGTCTCGCGCTTGGTATCGCGTGCCATGAAGGCGGCGGCCAGGGACTTCGGCGAGCGTCCGTGGTGCAGGACCTGAACCACCTGCTCGGTGATCGGCATGTCGACCCCGTGCTCCCGGGCAAGGGCCAGGATCGGCTCGCAGCTCTTGTATCCCTCGCACGTCTGCTTCGTCGCCTCGATGGTCTCCGCGACCGTGAGCCCGCGGCCGAGGTTCAGGCCGAACGTCCGGTTGCGCGACAGCGGCGACTGGCACGTCGCGACGAGATCTCCGACACCGGCTAGGCCCTGGAACGTGAGCGGGTCAGCCCCGAGCGCCACGCCCAGCCGCGCGATCTCCGCCAGGCCGCGGGTGATGAGCGAGGCCTGCGAGTTCTCACCCAGGCCCATTCCGACAGCCATCCCGTTGGCGAGGGCGATCACGTTCTTGACCGCGCCACCGATCTCGGTCCCGACGACGTCGGTTGTCCAGTACGGACGGAAGTAGTCGGTCGTGCAGGCGTCGGCGAGGAGCCTGGCGCTCGACTCCAGATCGCATGCAATGGTCGTCGCAGTGGGCTGGTGCTCGGCGACCTCCCGAGCGAGATTGGGGCCTGACACGACGGCGACGCGATGGCTCGCCACTCCGGTCACCTCAGAGATGACCTCGCTCATGCGCTGCATGGTCTCCAGCTCGATCCCCTTGATGAGGCTCACGAGCACGCAGTTGCCGGGGAGCCTCGGGGCCCACATCGCGAGGTTCTCGCGAAGCACCTGCGCCGGGATCGCCAGGACGACGAGGTCGGCACCTTCAAGGGCACGAGACGGATCGGTCGTTGCAGCGACGGTCTCCGGGAGGTCGATGCCCGGGTGATACGCCTCGTTGCGATGGCTGCCGTTGACCTGCTCAGCCACAACGTCATCACGGGTCCAGATGGTCACCTGGCTTCCGGCATCCGCGAGCACCATCGAAAAGGCTGTCCCCCATGATCCGCTGCCCATGATCGCCACCCGGCTCATACGGGCCCGTTTCGCTCGAACACCATTCGCTCCTTCGGCGGGGTCTCGTGACGTATCTCCGCGAGGAGGTCGGTCATGGCATCCATGAGCCGGTCGGTCGCGATGTGCAATGTATCGGCATCGAGCGGCCGATCGGCGAGATCGCTGAGATCGACCGGGGCTCCGATCCGAACATGCATCGTCTTTCGCGGAAACAGGCGCAGCTGCTTGCGATAGGGCGCCATGACCTCCTGCGCCCCCCACTGGGCGAGCGGCAGCAGCGGCCTGCCAGTTGCGAGGGCTATCCGTGCTGCGCCCGTCTTGCCCTGCATGGGCCACAGGTCCGGGTCACGGGTGATCGTTCCCTCGGGGTAGACGACGATGCATTCGCCTCGTTCGACGGCGGTCACGGCATCGCGGACGGCATCGACAGCCTCGACTGTCTCGCGGTACACCTTCACCTGGCCGGCACTCGTGATGATCGGTCCCATGATCGGAACCCGGAATACCGACTCCTTGGCGAGGAACCGCGGTGGACGGTCAACGCTCCAGAGCATGTGCGCGACGACGAGGGGGTCGAACCACGAAGTGTGGTTTGGCGCGACAATGATTCCGCCGGGGTCCGCCTCGAGATGCTCGACCCCCTGCCAGTCGCGCTTGGTGAGCAGTTGCATCGGCAGCCACAGCAGGAATACTGCGACGCGAAACCCCCAGCCCAACCGCCATGCGCGTCTCGTCCGGGTCATTTCCACAATCTAGCGCCCGAAGCGTCACGGCAGGGTCATGAGTGAGATCCCCGTTTGATTGGATGGGCACCATGGAGTGGACGGCGGTGGTGCCCATGAAGTCGCTTCCGGACGCCAAGAGCAGGCTCCTGCCCGATGATGATCCGACCCGGCCCGAGCTCGCACTGGCGTTCCTCGAGGATGTCCTCGCCGCACTGGACGGCGCTGCTGCGATTGCCGGAGTCGTCATCGTCACCGATGACGAGCGGGTCCGTCGCATTGTTGACGCCTCGCCCGCGCGGTGGATTGCGGAATCCCCGCACACCGGCCTCAACCCGGCCGCTGCCTTCGGGGCCGCGAGCCTGCCTCCCGGCTCAGCCGTGGCCATCGTCGCCGGCGACCTCCCCTGCCTCACCGCTGAGGCAGTCGACCTGGTGCTCGCCCTCGCCGGGGCTCGTGAGCGCGCATTCGTGAGCGACGCACAGGGAATCGGGACCACCATGCTCCTCGACAGCGTGTCCGCCAACTGCTCGCCGGCATTCGGCGAGCGGTCCCGCGCCCGGCACGTTCAACTCGGCTACGTCGATATCGGCCTGGACTCGAACGCCGAGGCCCGCCGACTGCTCGCTCGGGCTCGACGTGACGTCGACACGCAGGTTGACCTGTGGGATGCCATGCGCCTCGGCGTCGGCGCGGCAACGAGTGCCGTCCTGCTCGGGGCCCTCGCCCGATGATTCCCGCAACCGTCCGGTCGACCAGTCCCGGGGGCGACGTGATCATCGTGGGAGACGATGGCTTCTCGCTTACCGTGCCGCGTTCGGTCGTCGAGGCATCCGTGTTCCGTCTCCTGCGGGTCGGCCAACGACTTGGGGTCACCCTCGATGACGGCGCCCCTGTCCGGATCGACCTGCCGTGACCCACGTCCCCGGACCGACCCCCGTGCGGGCCGCCTTCCCCCACTAGGTTCCTCCCATGGACTCGTCGCCGTTCACCTCGAGCGAGGTCGATGTCGTCGTGCTCGGCTCCGGGGCGGCCGGGCTCGTCGCCGCCCTCGCTGCCGTCGATGCCGGAGCGAACGTTGCCCTGTTCGAGAAAGCCGACCTCATCGGTGGATCCACCGCGATCTCCGGCGGCGTCTGCTGGGTTCCGATGAACCACCACATGGACGAGGCCGGCACCCCCGATTCGCGCGAGGCAGCGCTCGCGTACCTGCACTCGTTGTCGCTCGGCCAGATGAATCCCGCCCTCGCCGAGGCCTTCATCGGCGGCGCCAGGGCGACCGTCGAGTGGCTCGAGGCGGTGACCGAGCTCGAGTTCACCCTCATCCCTGGCTATCCCGACTACCACCCCGAGCATCCGGGCGGCCGACCCGCCGGCGGCCGCTCGCTCGACCCGGGGCTGTTCAGCTACGAGAGCCTCGGCCCGTGGGCCGGACGCGTCGCCAAGAGCCGTCGCAGCGCCCGACTGCGCATCACCGACACCACCTTGGGCGGCGGCACCGGATTCCTCGACGATGCGACGCTCTCCTACCGCGAGGAGCACGACCTCCGGGGCTGCGGAGCAGCGCTCGTCGGGCCGCTCCTCGCTGCGCTCCTGGGCGCCGGCGTCGAGCCCGTGCTCGATGCGCAGGCAACCGACCTCGTCATCGAGGATGGCCGGGTACGCGGCGTCCGGCTCGCCATCGGCTCGGACGGGGGCCGAGGACACGTCCATGTCGCGCACGCCAGGCAAGGGGTGATCATCGCCACCGGCGGCTTCGAGTGGAATCCTGAGCTCGTGAGCGCGTTCCTGCGCGGGCCGATGACGGCGCCGGCATCGGTACCCTCGAACGAGGGCGACGGCCTGCTCATGGCGCTGCGCGCCGGTGCTGCACTCGCGAACATGCCGCACGCCTGGTGGGCGCCGACCGTGTCGGTCCCGGGTGACGAGGCCTTCGGCCGACCACGTGCGACACTGCTCAACCGCGAGCGGACCCTGCCCGGATCGATCATGGTGAACAGGGCAGGACGCCGATTCGCCAATGAGGCAGCCAATTACAACGCGCTCGGCGGTGCCTTCCACGAACTGGACCCGGTGGACTTCGGCTACCGGAACCTGCCCTCCTGGCTCATTTTCGACGGTCGCAACGCGCGCGAATTCGGGTCCTTCGGGACTCCGGCCGGCACCCCGATCGCGCCATGGATCACCCGGGCCGAAACGATCCCCGAGCTCGCCGAGACCCTTGGCATTGACGCCGCCGGCCTCGTCGGCACGATTGCGCGCTGGAACTCCTTCGTCGATGCAGGCGACGACGCCGACTTCGGCCGAGGGAGAAGTGCCTACGATCGATGGAGCGGCGATGGACGATTCCGAGGCGAGGTCGCCTCGACCCTCGGTAGCCTGGACGAGGCACCGTATTTCGCCGTCCAGGTCCACTCCGGCACCCTCGGCACGAGCGGTGGCCCGCGAACTGACCCCGATGGTCGGGTGCTCGACACGACCGGATCGGCGATCCCGGGCCTGTTCGCCGTCGGGAACGCCGCCGCCGCTCCCACCGCCCTCGCCTACGGAGGCGCAGGCGGCACCCTCGGGCCCATCATCGTGTTCGGACGGGCCGCGGGCCAAGCGGCCGCGAAGTCAGGTGCCGAGCGGTCGGCCGGCGGCCGGACGATCGGCTGATCCCTGCCTGAAGACCGACGGGTCCATCGGCATCGGGGCGTGGGGCAGGGTCGTCGTGCCCTCGTGGACACAGACCCGGTGGATGATTCGCCACTCATCGCCGCGTCGCTCGTAGCGGTCGAGATACCGGCCGAGCCACAGCGACCAGGGGCCGTCATCGTCGGGGATCAGGTACGTGAGATTCGAGATCTCCCCGCGTGCCGTCATTCCGCCGTCATCGAATTCGATGCTGTGGTTCATGTTGCAGTGCATCGTCGCGCGCCAGCGTCCGTGCGTGGAGATGACCCGATCGACGAAATCCCATCCATTGCCACTGAACCGGCCGTGGTCGTCGGTCGCCTCGGGCCAGTAGGCCGATCGCATGACGTCACCATCGAGCCGGTCGACCCCGCGCGCATATCGATAGGCCACCTCGCGGATAGCCTCGCGATCGGCCAGCTGGGCTGCATCAACGCGCATGGGCTGCTGCCTCCTGTCCGGCGATCCGCCCGAACGTCACGCAGTTCCCGTAGGAGTTCCCGCTGCCGACGTAGCGCGGGCCCACGATGCCCCCTGCGACCTCCCCTGCGGCAAAGAGCCCCGGGATGACCCGGCCCTCCTCACCCAGCACCCGCGCCTCGCGATCGGTTCGCAGGCCGCACGCGGTGAACGCGACCGTCGCCGTGCGAACCTCCACCGCATAGAAGGGCGCCGCCTCGATCGGCTCGAGGAAGCTCGCGTCCTTGAGGTAGTCGGCGTCATCCCCAGACTCCGCTCCGGCATTCGAGCGCTCCACTGTCGCAACGAGGTGCTCCTTCGGGACCCCGATGAGACCGGCGAGCGCGGCCACGCTGTCGGCGCGGTGCACCTTGTCCTCCTTGAGCATGAGCTCGATGACGTCGAGGTTCCAGTGCGGGCTCTGCTTCTTCGACGACCCCGGGATCGCCTGCTTGTACCGCGCCGTGCCGAGGCGAGTTGCGTTGAGGAGGGTCCGGTGGTCGAAGACCGCGAAGGCGACATCGCCCTGCTCCTTCATGAGGCCATCCATGATCCCGTAGGGCGCGGTCTCGTTGCAGAAGCGCCGTCCCTCGCGGTTGACGAGGACGATCCAGCCGGGCAGGTAGGCCTCGTAGATGCGGTCGAAGTCACTGTGGACGAGCCGCAGTCCGCGGTCATGACCGGCGAGCTGGGGACGCACATCGCGGGTGAAGTCGAGGGCGTCGCCGCGCGAACCATCGGCGCCGATGTACCAGCTCCAGCCCGTATTCGCGGCCGAGGGGAAGTGCTCGGCGAGCTTCTCCGGACTGTTGCCGAACCCTCCCGTCGCGATGACCACCGCTCCAGCGGTGATGACATCGTTGCCAGCGGCCACCCCCGTCACCACGCCATCGTCCGTCACGAGTCGGTCGATTCGGCGGCCCAGCGCGAAGTCGACGCCTCTGTCCCTGCAGTGGCGGGCGAGGACGTCGACGACGGCCTGCCCCCGCCCGATCGGGCAGTGCACGCGGGGCTTCGTCTCGTCTCCGCCGAAGACGAGCTGGTCGTAGTACTCGACCCCGAGATCGCCGAGCCATTCGACTGCCTCCCCAGCCCGCTGCACGAGGCGCTGGACGACAGCTGCCTCGACCAGCCACTGGTTGAGCGTCATGTAGTCGTGGAAGAGCGCCTCCCAGTCATCATCGATGCCTGCAGCCCGCTGGTAGCGCGTCCCGGCACCCATCATGAGACCGCCGGAAAGCCGGGACGATCCGCCGATGACACCCTCGGACTCAGCCACCAGGACACGCTCAGCACCCGACTCGCGGGCCGCCAGCGCTGCCGCGAGTCCAGCGACTCCCGATCCGACGACGAGCACGTCAACGTCATGTCCGCTCATTCCTCACCCCAATCATCTACTCGTCGCATTGCGCATCACATTGCCGCACCCACCCAGCGCAGTGCCCACGCCTGCGCAGTGCCCACGCCTGCGCAGTGCTCACGCCAGCGCAGTGCTCACGCCAGCGCAGTGCTCACAGCACAGTCGCCCGCCGTCAGTGGTGCACGTCCGAAAGCTCCGCGGCCGGGGGCAGGAAGATACCGGCGTTCGCGGTGATCCCACCGTCGCACATCACGGTGGTTCCGGTCACGAAGCTCGATGCGGCAGTCCCGAGAAACCAGATGACCTCAGCCTGCTCCTCCGGACGCGCCATGCGCTGCAACGGGATCGGACGGCGAAGCGCCTCCAGATGCTCATGGGTGACGGCGCCGCCCTGAAGGATCGGAGTGAGAGTTGGCCCGGGTGCCACGGCATTCACCCTGACTCCCCGTGCTCCGAAGTCGATCGCGGCGGCCTTGACGAGATTGATGACGGCAGCCTTCGATGCGTTGTAGGCCCAGCGCTCGGGGTCGCCGCCGACGCCCGAGGTCGACGCCGTCGCGACGATCGCGCCGCCCCCGCGATCGGCCATCGCTGGGGCCGCGTGCCGGATTCCTGACACGACGCCGCGCACGTTCACGGCCATGATGCGGTCGAAGAGCGCCATCGCGTCAGCATCCTGCCAGCCGATGCGGCGGGCGATTCCGGCGTTCAGCACAACGGTGTCGAGCCTGCCGTATGACTCAAGGGCAAGAGCGACCATTTCCGCGGCCACCGCGTCGTCACTCACATCCCCTACGAGCATCCGCAGGCCCTCCCGGTCGCGGGTCCAGGCGAGTGCCTCGGCCGAGATATCGACGGCGACCACTCGGCACCCCCGGTCAGCGAATAGCTCGGCAGCCGCCCGGCCGATGCCGGTTGCCGCACCGGTAACGATTGCGACCCGAGGCTGATCGGGCGACATCACTTCGAGGAGGTCTTCGAGCGAACACGGACCGGGTCGGTGACACCGTCCCACTGCTCATGGGCGATCCGAAAAGTCGCGAAGATCTCTGCGATCTCGTCATTGAGCCCGTGAAGCTCGACGAAGCAGCCGAGCTGCTCTCGGCAGTCGAAGTAGGCGACGGGCACGTACGAGATGAGCGAGCTGGCGACCGGGAAGCCCGCCGCCTCGAACCTCGAGACCTCCCTCGCCATGTCCGCGGCCGGTACGAGGCACGCAACGTGATGGAAGCCCGCCTTGCCCGCCGGGTACATGTCACGGTAGATAGACGGCCCCGGATCGTCCTGGGCAATGAGTTGCACCTGCGTGTTGCCGGACTGCCCGAATGCATAGTGCACGAGCGTCTGGCTCGGCGCGCCCCGGTAGGTGAGCTCGCGGCCCACGTGGTTTCGGCTCACGAAGAACGGGCCCGCTCCAAGCACCTCGATCCAGTGGCGAATGGACTCGTCGAGGTCCTCGACGACGTAGGCGTGCTGGACGATCGGGTATCGAATGAGGGGCTCGCGCATCTGCGGACGCTATCGCAGGCCCGACGACGAATGAGGGGACCCCCGACATCAATCGGGGATCCCCTCATCGAGAACTTCAGGCCCTGAAGGCGCCTGAGACTAGCGCGCAGCGGCCTTCTTGGCAGGAGCCTTCTTCGCAGGAGCCTTCTTGGCGGGTGCAGCCTTCTTCACGGGCGCCGCCTTCTTGGCCGGCGCCGCCTTCTTGGCGGGTGCAGCCTTCTTCACGGGCGCCGCCTTCTTGGCGGGTGCAGCCTTCTTCACGGGCGCCGCCTTCTTCACGGCTGCCGACTTCTTCGCCGCAGCCGGGCCGGCCGGCGCCTTCGCAACGAGCTTCTTCGCGCCCGATACGACCGCCTTGAACTCCGTGCCAGGACGGAACTTCGGGAGCTTGGTTGCCTTGATCTTCACGGTCTCGCCCGTGCGCGGGTTCCGTCCGAGGCGGGCCTTGCGTGCCTGCTGCTCGAAAACGCCAAAGCCGCTCATCGCGACCTTCTCGCCCTTGATGACGGCCTTCTTCGTCTCTTCGATGAACGCCTCGACGATATCGGTAACGTCACGCTTGCTGTGTCCGAGGCGGGCAGCCACGACGTCAATAAGTTCAGCCTTGTTCACGAGAAAAACCCTCCGAAGGGTACGAGGTCGACCGTGTGCCGACACCATCAACCTAGTGCGAAGCCTTCGCGCACGCGCGACGACACACCGTCTCCGTCCATGAAAGAATCACATCTGCCCTTGTAGCAGAACGCCTTTTGACGATTCGCCAGGGCAGGCCGGCGGCGGCTCCTATGCGGTTGTCGGCATGAATTCCGGCCGCTTGGACTCAAAGGCCGAGATCGCGTCGACATGGGCAAGCGTGATGCCGATGTCGTCAAGGCCCTCCATGAGCCTCCAGCGCACGTAATCGTCAACCTCGATGCTGGCGATGATCGAGCCCGCCCTCACCTCACGGTGCTCAAGGTCGACCGTGACCTCTAGGTCAGGGTTCGCCTCGATCTCGGTCCACAGTTCCTCGATGACCGACTGGTCGACGTGGGCCGTGAGCAGGCCGCCCTTGCCTGAGTTGCCACGGAAGATGTCCGCGAAGCGCGAGGAGAGCACGACCTTGAATCCGTAGTTCTGGAGCGCCCAGACGGCATGCTCCCGGGATGAGCCGGTCCCGAAGTCCGGGCCGGCGACGAGGATGCTCACGTCGGCATGATGCGGCTGGTTGAGCACGAAGTTGGGGTCCTTGCGCCAGGCCGCGAACAGGCCGTCCTCGAACCCGTGACGGGTGATGCGCTTGAGGTACTCGGCCGGGATGATCTGATCGGTATCGACGTTGCTCCGGCGTAGTGGCAGCGCGGTACCGGTGTGGCGGACGAACGGTTCCATGATGACTCCCGGTTCAGGCGATGGTTGCGAGATCGGACGGGGCGCAGAGATGGCCGGTCACTGCGGTGGCGGCAGCGACGGCGGGCGAGACGAGGTGAGTGCGTCCCCCCGGGCCCTGCCTGCCTTCGAAATTCCGGTTCGAGGTCGATGCGCTGCGCTCGCCCGGGGCGAGCTTGTCCGGGTTCATGGCCAGGCACATCGAGCAGCCGGCCTCCCGCCACTCCGCTCCTGCCGCGATGAAGACTGCGTCAAGGCCCTCCTCCTGCGCCTGGTGCTTCACGCGGACGGAGCCGGGGACGACGAGCATACGGACCGACGGGGCCACGGTTCGGCCCTTGAGGACTTCAGCGACCGCGCGCAGGTCTTCGATCCGGCCGTTCGTGCATGAACCGACGAAGACCGTGTCGACCTCGATCTCGCGCAACGGCATGCCGGGCGTGAGGCCCATGTACTCGAGGGCATGGGCAATCGCCGCGCGCTCGACCTCATTTGCGGCTTCATCAGGGCTCGGCACTGATCCGGAGAGGGGCAGTCCCTGTCCCGGGTTGGTTCCCCAGGTCACGAAGGGACTCAGGGCGGATGCGTCGAGGATGACCTCCGCATCGAAGGTTGCATCATCGTCGGTGCGCAGCGTGCGCCAGTAGTCAACCGCCGCCTCCCACTCGGCTCCCTTGGGTGCGTGGTCGCGGCCCTTGAGGTACTCGAAGGTGGTGTCGTCCGGAGCGATCATGCCGGCGCGGGCGCCGGCCTCGATCGACATGTTGCAGATGGTCATGCGTCCCTCAATCGAGAGCGCCTCGATCGCGGAGCCGCGGTACTCCAGCACGTAGCCCTGGCCGCCGCCCGTCCCGATCTTCGCGATCACCGCAAGGATGACGTCCTTGGCCGTGACACCCGGGGGCAGGTCGCCCTCGACAGTGATCGCCATCGTCTTGAAGGGCTTGAGGGGCAGGGTCTGGGTCGCGAGCACGTGCTCGACCTCGCTCGTGCCGATGCCGAATGCGAGCGCGCCGAATGCACCGTGCGTGGACGTGTGCGAATCGCCGCAGACAACGGTCATCCCGGGCTGGGTCAGGCCTAGCTGCGGGCCGACCACGTGGACGATTCCTTGCTCCACATTGCCGAGCGAGTAGAGCGGAACCCCGAACTCGGCGCAGTTGGTGCGCAGGGCCTGGACCTGGGCCCGCGAGATCGGGTCTGCGATCGGCTGGTCGATGTTGATGGTCGGGATGTTGTGATCCTCAGTCGCGAGGGTGAGGTCGGTGCGACGGACGACGCGGCCCGACGCCCGAAGACCGTCGAACGCCTGCGGCGAGGTGACCTCGTGCACGAGGTGCAGGTCGATGTAGAGCAGGTCAGGCTCGCCCTCAAACCTGCGCACCACGTGGGATTCCCACACTTTCTCAGCCAGCGTGCGGCCCATGCTCACTCCTCACATCGTGGCTGCTTGAGCCATGCCCTCGCAGCGCTCCACAAAACCCGCAGTGTTTCCGCGGTTTTCCCGCAAGACTTGACGTCTCACATCGTGAGACACCAGTATCAGTGCGTGGACAAGTCTAGCGGCGTGGGGGTCGTCGACAAGACAGTGGCGGTCCTTTCAGCCGTGAGCGAGTCGCCGCGATCCCTAGCCGAGCTCGTCGCGGCCACCGGCCTGCCCCGCCCTACCGCCCACCGCCTCGCCGTCGCCCTCGAGCATCACGGAGTCCTCGACCGGGATGACGACGGCAGGTTCATCCTCGGCCCGACCCTCACCGGTTGGTCATCGGGCGCAGACCCGTGGCTCGCACGTGCACAGCAGGCGGTCCTCCGCCTTCGCGACCACACCGGCGAGAGTGCCCAGGTGTACCGCCGGGCGAACGGTGACCGTGTCTGCGTCGCCTCCGCCGAGCCGCCCAGCGGCCTGCGCGACACCGTGCCCGTCGGTGCCGTCCTCACCATGAGGGCCGGGTCAGCGGCGCAGGTGCTCGCCGCCTGGCTTCCGGCAGATGAACGCACGTCGGTGCTCCGCGGCGCCGCATACACCGCAGCCCACCTCACCGATGTTCGGCGGCGGGGTTGGGCCCAGAGCCTCGGCCAGCGAGAGCCGGGAGTCGCGTCGATCTCCGCACCCGTGCTCGGCAGCGATGGCCTGGTGGTGGCAGCCGTGAGCATCTCCGGCCCAATCGAACGCCTCGCAACCCCGTCGGTTGCCCAGCGCCGTCACCTCCTGGCTGCTGCCACGTCGCTCGCGTGAACCGCACCGCACCGCACCGCACCGCACCGAGAAAAAGCAGAAGGGACCCCCCACTCAGTGGGAGGTCCCTTCCTGCGTAGCCCCGACGGGATTCGAACCCGCGCTACCGCCTTGAGAGGGCGGCGTGCTAGGCCACTACACAACGGGGCCGTACGCGTGCGAGCGAATTGCTCCTCGCACATGAATGCGTGACCTCAGGAGGTCACGCATGTCGCTGGGGTACCAGGACTCGAACCTAGACTAACTGAACCAGAATCAGTTGGGCTGCCAATTACCCCATACCCCAATATGCGCTTGCTTGGCTCGATCTCACGTACCTGATTCACGCCGATTGCTCGGTGCCCACGAAGTATAGAGGACTGCTAGATGGTCCTGCGAACCGCTCCGAGTCTGGCGATCGTGACCGCCTTGCCGAGGATCTCGATCGACTCGAACAGAGGCGGCGAAACCCGGCGCCCGGTGACCGCGACGCGCACTGGACCGAACGCAACCTTCGGCTTCAGCCCGAGGCCGTCGATCAGCGACGACCGCAGCGCCTCCTCGATGGCCGGCGTCGTCCACTCGGCAAGGCCATCGAGCGCAGCAACCGCCGCATCGATCACCACCGTGGACTCCGGCGAGAGCACTGCTTCAGCATCAGCGGCATCGACCTCGAAACGCTCGCTCGGCACCAGGAGGAACGCGAGCATCCCGACCGACTGGCTCAGCGTCTCCATTCGCTCCTGGACGAGCGGGACAGCCGCCCGCAGGACCGCTTGCTGGTCCGCCGTCGGCGGGTGGTCGATCACGTGCGCGTCGACAAGGAAGGGCACGATCCGGGCGATGAGGTCATCCCCGCTCAGTGCGCGGATCCAGTCACCGTTGATCGCCGTGCACTTCTTCAGGTCGAACCGAGCCGGATTCGGGTTCACCCGGTTCAAGGTGAAGTGCTCGGCCATCTGCTCCTTGCCGAAGAACTCCTGGTCGTCGCCCATCGACCAGCCGAGCAGTGCCAGGTAGTTGAGGAGGGCCTCCGGCAGGTAGCCATGGTCGCGGTACATCTGCAGCGCCGACTCCGGGTCGCGCTTCGACAGCTTGCGGTTGCCCTCCCCCATGACGTAGGGCAGGTGGCCGAATCGAGGCGTCGTGCCGTCGCTGACCCCGATGGCCGCGAGCGCCTCGTAGAGGGCGATCTGCCGCGGGGTCGATGACAGGAGGTCCTCCCCGCGCAGTACGTGCGTGATCCGCATGAGCGCGTCGTCTACCGGGTTCACGAGCGTGTAGAGCGGCTCGCCATTCCCGCGCACGAGCACGTAGTCGGGCACGTGCTCCTTCCCGAAGGTGATCTCGCCACGGACGAGGTCATCCCAGGTGAAGTCTCGGTCGGGCATCTTGAAGCGCAGGACGAAGTCGCGACCCTCGGCGACGTAGGAGGCGGCCTTCTCGTCCTGGAGATCCCGGCACTGCCCGTCGTATCCCGGTGTGCGGCCCTCTGCCTTCGCGAGGTCACGTCGCTCCTCGAGCTCGGCCTGGGAGCAGTAGCACGCGTAGGCGTAGCCCTCGTCCCTCAGCCGCGCGGCGACATCCGCGTAGATCTCCAGTCGCTGGGACTGGCGGTAGGGACCGTGGGGACCGCCCACCTCGGGGCCCTCGTCCCAGGTGAGGCCCAGCCAGCGAAGCGCCTCGAGAAGTGCATCGTAGGATTCCTCGCTATCGCGCGCCGAGTCGGTGTCCTCGATCCGAAAGACGAAGGTGCCCCCCATGTGACGGGCATAGGCCCAGTTGAACAGCGCGGTGCGGATCATCCCGACGTGCGGGTTTCCGGTCGGCGACGGGCAGAATCGAACGCGAACGTGCTCACTTGCCCCGCTTGCGTCAGCCACGGTCAACCACCGGATTCGTCAACGTCCCCACACCTTCGATCGTCACTGATACCTCGTCTCCGGCCCGAATCGGGCCCACCCCGGCCGGGGTGCCGGTCAAAATGACATCCCCGGGAAGCAGGGTCATCACCGAACTTATCCACGACACCAGTTCGGCGACGTCGAACACCATCTCGCCGGTCGAGCCACGTTGCCTGACCTCGCCGTTCACGTGACATGAAATCGACGCCGCATCGGTCTCGAGGTCGGTGACGATCCACGGCCCGAGCGGGCAGAACGAGTCGAATCCCTTGGCCCGACCCCACTGACCATCGGACTTCTGGAGGTCGCGGGCGGTCACGTCATTCGCACAGGTGTAGCCGAGGACGACGTCGGGCACTCGGTCGACCGGAACGTCGCTGCAGAGCCTGCCGATCACGACCGCGAGCTCGGCCTCGTGCTCGACCTGCTCGGACTGCCACGGCAGCAAGACCGGCTCCCCCGGTCCGATGACCGAGGTGCTCGGCTTGAGGAAGATCATCGGCGATACCGGTACCTCACCGCCCATCTCCTTGGCATGGGCCGCATAATTCCGCCCCACCGCGATGATCTTGCTCGGCAGCACCGGGGCGATGAAACGCACGTCCGATGCCTTGAGGATGCGCCCCTCCGGGGCCAGATCACCGAACGGATGACCGTCGAGCAGCGCGACGAGGGTGCCCTCGCCGATCTCCCCGGCCTCGGACAATCCCTCGATGAGGCCGAAGAACAGGCCGCCATCGACGGAAACTCGGCAGATACGCACGTGCCGAGCCTATCGACTCACGCAGTGTCCTCGGTCGCCCGCGTATTCCTCAGGAGGCCGAACAGCACGGCGTCCACGAGCGCCCGCCACGAGGCAGCGATGACGTTCTCATGGACACCCACGGTCGACCATTCGCTCTTGCCATCAGTAGTGCCGACGAGCACGCGCGTGACCGCTCCCGTGCCCAAGGCCCCTTCGAGGATCCGCACCTTGTAGTCGACGAGCCGCAGGGCATCGAGTTCCGGGTAGATCTGCATGACCGCCCCGCGCAGGGCCTTGTCGAGCGCATTGACGGGCCCGTTGCCCTCTGCAGTGGAGATGATGCGCTCCCCTCCCGCAAACACCTTGACCGTCGCCTCGCTCTTCACCTCGCCGTCCGACAACTGCTCAACGATGGTTCGCCACGACTCGACCTCGAACGCCTTCGTGAGCCCGTCCTCCGACCGAAGCAGGAGCTCGAAGGACGCATCGGCCGCCTCGAAGGTCCAGCCCTTCGACTCGAGTTCCTTCACCTGATCGACGACTCGGGTGAGCAGCCCGGGGTCCTGTGATAGGTCGTAGCCGAGCTCACGGCCCTTGAGCTCAACCGAGGCCCGGCCGGCCATCTCCGTGATGAGCACCCGCTGGTCACCGCCGACGAGGGTCGGATCGATGTGGTTGTAGAGCTCGGCATTCACCTTCAGCGCACTCGCGTGGAGCCCGGCCTTGTGAGCGAACGACGAGACGCCCGCATATGCCTGGTGGGTGTCTGGCGCAATGTTCGTGATCTCCGCGATCGCATGCGATATTCGGACCGTCTCGCGCAGGTTTCCCTCGGGCAGGCACTCGATGCCGAGCTTCAGTTCAAGATTCGCGACCACCGGGAACAGGTCTGCGTTGCCGGTGCGCTCTCCGTATCCATTCGCGGTGCACTGCACATGGGTAGCACCGGCCTCCACCGCCGAGATCGTGTTGGCAACGGCGCATCCGGTGTCGTTCTGGCAGTGGATCCCGATTCGGACGCCGGAGCGCTCACGGACATCGCTGACGGTCGCCATGATGCCACTCGGCAGCATGCCGCCGTTCGTGTCGCAGAGGACGCCGACGCTCGCCCCCGCCTCGAATGCTGCGACGAGCAGCCGCACTCCGTAGTCCGGATCGTGCTTGTAGCCGTCGAAGAAGTGCTCCATGTCGACGAACACCCGCCGGCCCTCGCCGACGATGAACCGCACCGTGTCGCTCACCATCGCGACGTTCTCGTCCAGCGTCGTCTTAAGCGCCTCGAAGACGTGCCTGACATCGGACTTCGCCACCAGCGTGACGACCGGCGCCTGCGAGTCGAGCAGGGCCCGCACCTGGAGGTCGTCGTCGACCCTGATTCCTGCCTTTCGGGTCGCCCCGAATGCCACGAGCTCGGCATTTCGCAGGCTCAGCTCGGACTGCGCCCTTGCGAAGAACTCCGTGTCCTTGGGCATCGCACCCGGCCAACCGCCCTCGATAAACCCGACGCCGTACTCGTCGAGGAGCCGCGCCACGGCGAGCTTGTCATGGACCGAGAACGAGATGCCCTCCCGCTGGGCGCCATCGCGCAGGGTCGTGTCGAAGACGTGGAATCCATCGGGACGACTCATGACGTGCCTCTCCTGCGATGATCTGCCGGTCACGCGACCCGGACTTCTGGCTGCGCGACCGGCCAATGAAAAAGCCCCCCGCGGATGCGAAGGGCTGCGCGGCGACCGGTGGTCGACGCGCTACGAAATAATGAAGGTGACGTGCAGCACACGATTAATCTAGCAGATGGCGTGAGCTAGCAGATGGTGTGCATCCAGTTGTGGTGGTCGGGCGCACCGCCGGTCTGGATATCGAGGAGCGCCTGACGAAGCTGCATGGTGACCGGGCCGGTCTGGCCGCCCGAGATCGCCCAGGCGCCGCTCTGCCGGGACTTCACCTCGCCAACGGGCGTGATGACCGCGGCCGTCCCGCAGGCGAACACCTCGGTGATCTCGCCGCTCGCGCAGCCATCGCGCCAGTCGCCCACGCTGATCGGCTCCTCGTCAGCTCGGATGCCGTGATCGACCGCGACGGTGAGGAGCGAATCGCGGGTGATGCCGGGGAGCAGGGAGCCGGTGAGCCTGGGGGTGACGAGGCGGGCGGAGTCGCCGGACCCGAGCACGAAGTACAGGTTCATCCCGCCCATCTCCTCGATCCAGGTCCGTTCGACCGCATCGAGCCAGACGACCTGATCGCAGCCATGCTGCGCCGCCTCGGCCTGCGCGACGAGTGACGCCGCATAGTTGCCGCCGCACTTGGCCTCGCCGGTGCCTCCCGGAGCCGCCCGCACGTAGTCGTCCGACAGCCACACCGAGACCGGCTTGACCCCGTTCGGGAAGTAGGCGCCGGCAGGCGAGGCGATGAGCAGGTACTGGTAGGCGTTGGCGGGCCGAACCCCTAGGCCCACCTCGGTCGAGATCATGAATGGGCGCAGGTACAGGGAGCGCTCGTCTTCGCCAGAAACCCAGGCCGCGTCCTGTCGGACGAGGGCTTCGATCGATCCGAGAAACAACTCCTCCGGGAGTTCGGCCATCGCAAGGCGCCTCGCCGATGATGCGAACCGGGCGGCGTTGCGCATCGGCCGGAAGGTCCTGATTGAGCCATCCTCGTGGCGATAGGCCTTGAGCCCCTCGAAGATCTCCTGACCGTAGTGCAGCACGCTCGTCGCGGGGTCCAGGCTGATCGGTCCGTACGGCACCAAGGCGGCGTCCTGCCAGCCATGAGCCGCGGTCCACTGCGCCGTGACCATGTGGTCGGTGAAGTACCGCCCGAACCCGGGGTCGGCGAGGATCTCGGCCCGGCGCTCGGCTGTGGCCGGTGTCGGATTCTCGGTGATCCCGATCGGCCAAAGTGCCGTGCCCTGCTCGGCTGTCGCGCTCATGCCCTGCTCCTCATCGACAAGTTCCTGAAGTGCCTACGACGTCCAACACCTGCCCACGGACGAGGACTGCCCTGCGAATCCTGAGGCCGTGCGATCAGCCTAGACCCGCCTGCGCGACAGCGCCCGCAGCGAGCGCATCGCCGATCTCGCTCGTTGATCGAGCCTCACTGCCCCGGGATGCCAGGTCGGCGGCCACTGCGGCCTCGACCCATCCCGATGCATCGGCGAGGCCGACGTGGTCGAGGAGCATCGCGAGCGACATGACGGTCGCGGTCGGGTCAGCCTTGCCCTGCCCCGCGATGTCGGGCGCCGAGCCGTGCACGGGCTCGAACATGCTCGGATTCTCGCGGCTCGGGTCGATGTTGCCGCTCGCTGCCAGGCCGATGCCCCCGCCGATCGCGGCGCCGATGTCGGTGAGGATGTCGCCGAACAGGTTGTCGGTCACGACGACGTCGAAGCGCTCCGGGTTCGTCAGGAAGAACATGGACGCGGCATCCACATGGCAGTAGTCGGTCGTGATGTCGGGGTACTCCTGGGCGACGCGATCGAATGTCCGCTGCCACAGGGATCCGGCGTGGACGAGGACATTCGTCTTGTGCACGAGGGTGACCTTGCCCCGCCGGCGTCCGGCCCTCTCGAATGCATCGCGCACGATCCGCTCGACGCCGAATGCCGTGTTGATGCTCTCCTCGGTGGCGACCTCGTGCGGGGTGCCCTTGCGCAGGACGCCGCCGGATCCGACGTACGGGCCCTCGGTGCCCTCTCGACAGACGACGAAGTCGATCTCGTCCGGGCCCTTCCCGGCGATCGGCCCGGTCACGCCCGGGTAGAGCTTCACGGGACGCAGGTTCACGTGGTGGTCCATTCGGAACCGGAGCGGCAGCAGGACCCCCCGCTCGAGAATGCCGGGGGCGACGGACGGGTCGCCGATCGCGCCTAGCAGGATCGCGTCGTAGCCGCGCAGTTCCTCCACCACCTCATCGGGCAGCAGCTCTCCGGTGGCGTTGTAACGCCGCGCGCCGAGGTCGTATTCGGTGGTCTCGACGGTGACGTCGGCAAGCGGCGCGATCGAGAGGAGGACTTTCATGGCCTCGGCCACGACCTCCGTCCCGATGCCGTCGCCGGGGATGAGCGCAAGGTTCAGGGTGCGTGACATGGACAGAAGAGTAGTTGCCGCCGAATGGCATCACCTCCCCGGATCAGTCACGCTTGAGCCAAGGCGTTTTCATGCGTTCGGACGTGACGATTCACGCGTCCGGTCAGGAGGGCAGGCATGGCACGAAAGCGGTGGAATGAGTTCTCCGACGCGCAGAAGGCATCAATAATCGTTGGCGCTGCAGCGGAGCTCGCCCTCGCGGGGGCGGCTTGGGCCGACCTCGCTCGCCGACCGGCGCAGCAGGTACGCGGGCCGAAGGCTGCCTGGGCACTCGCCATCGCCGTGAACTTCGTCGGCCCGATCAGTTATTTCGCGTTCGGACGGCGGCGCGTCCCGATGACCGTCACGAGCGAGCCGGCTGCGAGTGCCACGCTCACGGGAGCCCACAGCATCCGCTCGTCCTCGGACGGGGTTGCCATGTTCAGCAGCCCGGCCGCGAGCAGGGCGAGGATCGCGATGGACACCACGGCAATGACCCGGCCGCCGGCTGGCAGTTGACCTGAGGTCCCCCCGCCTTGGGTGTAGACACCCCAGGGGGCCCCGAGGGCGATTGCTGCCTGGAATGCCATGACGCCGCCCATGAGCAGTGCAACTCCCGCAGCCGCGATGCGAGCGCTCAAGCCGTAGCGCGCCCCTCGGTCGTCGCTCAAGATTTCGCGCCTGTGAGGGTTATGGCGAGCCCCAGATGCCCCGCGTCGCCGGTCCCGGCCTTGCGCGCCTTCCTCTCGTTCATCTTGGTGAGGATGCGCCCCATGAGGCCGTACTTGCGGGTGATGGCGTCCATGCTCGCCGCGGTTTCCACCGTGTCCTGCATGCGCACGAGGCCGGGCGCGGACACGGCGCCAGGCTTGACTCGACCGCGCATGTCGCATGGGGAGGCAAGGACCGCCGGGTTGGTGCGCAAGCGCTTGGCCTTGCCCGAGTTCGGATCGGTGATGACGATCAGTGCATCGCCCCTGCGGACGAGCCAGACGGGCGTTGCGACGGCTGTGCCGTCCTTGCGGTAGGTCGTGAGGGAGATGTACTTCGCCGAGCCCAGGACATCGAGTGCAGAGGATGCGGTCATGCGACATATCTACCAGACGGGATCTCCCTATCGGGGGACGAGAGGACCGCCGGGACCCGGGCAACCCTCCCGGCACCTGCTAGGCTGCTGCCATCATGATGCGCGACCTCCTCCTTCGCTGCCGCGGCGAGGCCTAGACCACCGGCCTCCTCGTCGCGGGATTCGTCGTTCGCCGGAGCAGCCACAGACGGCTACCACCCCAGACGAGACTCCGAGGAGCACAGATGTCCAGCACATTCGATCGCAGCGCCGCCTACGAAACCAGAACCGCCCAGCAGCCCTCCGGCATGCGGTTCCATCGCTACTCCCCCTTCACACCGATCGAGATCCCCGATCGCACCTGGCCGGACGCCGTCATCACGACAGCACCACGATGGTGCGCAGTCGATCTCCGCGACGGCAATCAGGCACTCATCGACCCGATGACCCCCCAGCGCAAGCTGCGCATGTTCAACCTGCTCGTCTCCATGGGCTACAAGGAGATCGAGGTGGGCTTCCCATCGGCCTCACAGCTCGACTTCGACTTCGTCCGCCTGCTCATCGAGGACGGCCTCATCCCCGACGATGTCGTCATTCAGGTGCTCACCCAGTCCCGCGAGCACCTCATCGAGCGCACATTCGAGTCCATCCGCGGGTCCAAGCAGGCCATCGTCCACCTCTACAACTCCACCTCGACCCTGCAGCGGCGCGTTGTGTTCGGCCTCGATCGCGCAGGGATCGTCGACATCGCCGTCCACGGCGCACAGCTCTGCGCGAAGTTCGCCGAGCAGATCGCAGGCGAGACCGACGTGTTCTTCGAGTACTCACCCGAGTCCTACACCGGAACCGAGCTCGACTTCGCCGTCGAGGTCTGCGATGCGGCGACCGACGTCTGGCAGCCGACACCCGACCGCAAGGTCATCATCAACCTGCCCGCCACGGTCGAGATGGCGACGCCGAATGCGTACGCCGACTCGATCGAGTGGATGACCCGCAACATCGCGCGCCGCGACTCGCTCGTCATCTCGCTGCACCCGCACAACGACAGGGGCACCGCGGTCGCGGCGGCAGAGCTCGGGTACATGGCAGGCGCCGATCGCATCGAGGGCTGCCTGTTCGGCAATGGCGAGCGCACCGGCAACGTCTGCCTCGTCACGCTCGGCATGAACCTGTACAGCCAGGGCATCGACCCGGAGATCGACTTCAGCGACATCGACGAGGTGCGCCGAACCGTCGAGTACTGCAACCAGATCCCGGTGCACGAACGCCACCCGTATGGTGGTGATCTCGTCTACACCGCCTTCTCCGGCTCGCACCAGGACGCCATCAACAAGGGCCTCACCATCATGGAGTCCGACGCAGCGTCAGCCGGCGTCGGCGTCGACGACTTCCACTGGGCCGTCCCCTACCTGCCGATCGACCCCAAGGACGTCGGCCGCACCTACGAGGCCGTCATCCGGGTGAACTCGCAGTCGGGCAAGGGTGGCGTGGCCTACATCATGCGGACAGAGCACAAGCTCGAGCTCCCACGGCGCCTCCAGATCGAGTTCTCTCAGGTCATACAGTCCGTCACCGATGACGAGGGCGGCGAGGTCGGTCCCGGGGAGATGTGGTCGGTCTTCTCCGGCGAATACCTTCCAGATGCCGCAGCGCCGTGGGGCCGGTTCTCGCTGAAGTCCGTGAAGCACGAGTCGGCGGTCGACGGTGACACGTCCGTTCAGGCCGTCATCTGCGATCACGGCGTCGACGTCACCCTCGACGGTTCGGGCAACGGGCCCATCGCAGCCTTCTGCGATGCCCTGAGCCGCCACGGCGTCGACGTCCGGGTGCTCGACTACGCCGAGCACGCGATGAGCGCCGGCGGCGACGCAACGGCCGCCTCCTACCTCGAGTGCGCGGTCGACGGCCGGGTGCTGTGGGGCGTCGGCATCGACCCGTCGATCACGACCTCTTCCCTCAAGGGAATCATCAGCGCCGTGAACCGGGGACTTCGCGGCTAGCGGGCTCCTAGCCTGCGACGATCTCGTCGGAACCGCGCTCCTAGCCTGCGACGATCTCGTCGGAACTCTGGGCGAACTGGCTTTCGTACAGGTCGTAGTAGAAACCCTTGCGGGCCATGAGTTCCTCATGGGTGCCCTGCTCGATGATGCTCCCCTTGTCCAAGACGAGGATGACATCGGCCGCGCGGATGGTCGAGAGCCGGTGGGCGATGACGAAACTCGTGCGTCCTCGCCGCAACTCGGCCATCGCCCGCTGGATGAGCACCTCGGTGCGCGTGTCGACCGAACTCGTCGCCTCGTCCAGGATGAGGACGGCCGGATCGGCGAGAAACGCCCGGGCGATGGTGAGGAGCTGACGCTCACCGGAGCTCACGTTCTCCGCGAGATCGGTGAGCTTCGACTGGTACCCGTCGGGCAGGGTCCGGATGAAGTGCTCCGCGAATGACGCGCGCGCCGCTCGCTCGACATCGTCAAGCGTCGGGTCCTGCGCACCGTAGGCGATATTGTCGAAGATCGTGCCCTCGAACAGCCAGGCATCCTGCAGGACCATGCCGAAGCAGCGCCTGACATCCTCGCGGGTCGCATCGCGGGTGTCGATGCCGTCAATGAGGATCCGGCCCGACTGCACCTCGTAGAAGCGCATGAGCAGGTTGACGAGGGTCGTCTTCCCCGCCCCCGTCGGCCCGACGATCGCGATGGTCTGCCCTGGCTCGACGTCAAGGCTGAGGTCGTCGATGAGCGGCGCGTCCTCGAGATACCGGAAGCGGACGTTCTCGAAGCGGATTCGCCCAGAGGGATCGACGATGCGGGCAGGTGACGAGCTGTCTGGCGACTCCTCGGGAGCGTCGAGGATCTCGAAAACCCGCTCGACCGAGGCGGCGCCCGACTGCAGCAGGTTCGCGACCCCGGCAATCTGCATGATCGGCATCGAGAACTGGCGCGAGTACTGGATGAACGCCTGGACGTCGCCGAGTGACATCGTTCCGCTCGCGACGCGCAATCCGCCGAATACTGCGATCGCGACGTAGTTGAGATTGGAGATGAAGGTGAGCGCGGGCTGGATGAGCCCCGAGATGAACTGGGCCCGGTAACTGCTCTCATACATCCGCTCGTTCGCCGCGTCGAACTCGGCGATTGCCTGCTGCCTGTGACCGTAGACCCGGACCAGTTCGTGGCCGGAGAAGGTCTCCTCGACGTGCGAGTTCACCTTGCCCGTCCAGGACCATTGGGCGACGAAGTGCGGCTTCGACCGCTTCGCGATGAGCATGGCCACGATGAAGGAGAGCGGCACCGTGAGAACTGAGATGATCGCGAGCAGCGGACTGATCCACACCATCATCGCCAGCACGCCGATCACCGTGAGGATCGACGTCACGAGCTGGGTGAGCGTCTGCTGCAGCGTGGTCGCGATGTTGTCGATATCGTTCGTGACCCGGCTGAGGAGGTCGCCACGAGGAGTGGAGTCGTAGTAGTTCAGCGGAAGGCGGCCGAGCTTATGGTCGACCTCCTCCCGCAAGCGGTACATCGTGCGCTGCGTCACACCCGCCATGAGGGCGTTCTGCGCCCAGGAGAGAACCGCGCTCACGAAGTAGACGACTGCAACGAGCGAGATGATCCTCGCCAGCTCACCGAAGTCGACCCCCGAACCCGGGGTCAGGGTCATGGCACCGACCATCTCGGCCTGCCGGTCGTCGCCCGCGGCGCGCATCGCCTCGGTGGCCTGCTCCTGGGTCATGCCGCTCGGGATTCGCGACGAGATGACGCCGGCGAAGATCACGTTCGTCGCGTTGCCGAGGAGCTTGGGCCCGAGAACGGCGAGGAAGACGCTCACGCTCCCGAGGACGAAGACGGCAGCGATGAGCCAGCGCTCCGGGTGCAGGCGCGTCGCGAATCGGCGGATGGCCGCCTTGAAATCAGATGGCTTCTGCGCCGCCGGGGCCATTGCCATGCCGGGTCCGCCCGACATCGGGCCGCCCGGTCGCCCCCCGGGCCCGTGCATGCTCATACCGCGCTGCCCAGCTCGGCCTGCGAGAGGGCGATCTCCCGGTAGGTCTCGCAGGAGTCGATGAGGTCTGCGTGCGTGCCGATGCCGACGACTCGCCCGTAGTCCATGACGACGATCTGGTCGCAGTTCATGATCGAGCCCACGCGCTGCGCCACCATGATGACGGTCGCCCCGGTCGTCTCCCTCGCGAGGGCAGTGCGAACGCGGGCATCCGTGGCGTAGTCCAGGGCCGAGAAGCTGTCGTCGAAGAGGTAGACGGCGGGCCTTCGAACGACCGCCCGGGCGATGGACAGTCGCTGGCGCTGACCGCCGGAGAGGTTCGCCCCGCCCTGGTCGACCGTCGAATCGAGTTGCTCCGGCATCTGCCGCACGAACTCGGCCGCCTGCGCGATATCGAGCGCCCGCCAGATCTCATCGTCCGTCGCGTCAGGCCTGCCGAATCGGATATTGCTCGCGACGGTGCCGGAGAACAGGAACGATTTCTGGGGCACGATCCCGAAGCCCTGCCAGAGATCCTCCATCGGCACCCGACGCACATCGACGCCTTCGACGATCACCTCCCCCTCCGTTGCATCCAGGAGCCTTGGGATGAGATTGAGCAGGGTGGTCTTGCCTGAGCCTGTCCCGCCGACGATCGCGGTGGTCGAACCAGGCTCGAACACAACTGACACGTCCTGAACGACGCTCGCCTGCGCCCCCGGGTATCGGAAGCCAACCCCCGCTAGCTCGACGCGACCCGGCGTGGCAGCCTGCTCGCCCAGCCCGGACTTCGACTGAACCTGCAGTGACCACGACAACTGTCGGCGCTCGGCGGGCAGCGGATCGAGCATGTCGGGCTCGGTGCCGAGCACCTCATTGATCCGCTCCGCCGACGCAGCCGCCCGCGGGATCATCATGAGGGTCATCACTGCCATCATCACCGAGAAGAGGATCTGCATGATGTAGGCGAGAAACGCAGAGAGGTTGCCGATGGGCATGTCACCGCTGTCGACGAGGTGACCGCCGTACCAGATGACCGCGACCGATGACAGGTTCATGATGAGCATGAGCACCGGCATGATGAAGGCGAACATCAAGGTCACCTTGAGCGACGTGTCGGTGAGATCCGCATTTGCGTCGGCGAAGCGCGCCTGCTCGGTCCCTGTGCGATTGAAGGCGCGCACGACCCTGATCCCGGTGAGATTCTCGCGCAGGACCTGGTTCACCCGATCGATCTTCAGTTGCATGGCCTTGAACAGCGGGATCGTTCGGACCACCATGAGCGTGATGACCACCAGCATGACCGGGATGATGACGAGGAGGAGACGGGCGAGCTGGGCATCCTCCCGGACGGCCATGATGACGGCGCCCACGGCCGTAACCGGGGCGAGGATCATCATCGTCAATCCCGTCATGACAAGCATCTGAATCTGCTGCACGTCATTCGTGCTTCGCGTGATGAGCGAGGGAACGCCAAGGGAGTGGACCTGGCCAAGCGACAGCGACTCGACCCTCCTGAACAGGCTTGCGCGGATATCGCGTCCAAGTCGCATCGAGGTCCGTGCGCTGAAGTAGACGGTGACCACCGAGGCCACGACGAGCGCCGCGGACACCGCGAGCATGATCATGCCCACGCGGAGGATGTAGGCGACATCGCCCTTGACCACGCCGTTGTTGATGATGTCGGCATTCAGGTTGGGCAGGTAGAGGTTCGTGAACGCCTGGATGAGGAGCAACCCGATGATGAGCACGAGGACGGCGCGATGTGGGCGCAGGAACTCACGCAAAAGCACTCGCATGTCCTGTCCCTCCTCTGCCCAGTCCGGATCCTGTGCCGTGTCCGGATCCTGTGCCGTGTCCGGATCGCGCGCTGGCTGCGCGCATGCCCGCCGCATAGCCCGCCCGCTGCGCCTTCGACAGTAGCCGAATCCCCTCCGTGAACCGCGAGCCTTGCGGTCGTTACTCCTCAGGCGCAATCGTCACGGTGCCGCGGCTTCGCTGGGCCCACACCACGCAGCCGATGACCGCCACGGCGGCGAGGACTGTTCCGGCGGAAACCCGCTCGCCGAGCAGGAGCGCGGACCACATCAGGGTGAGCAGCGCCTGCAGTTGCTGCACCTGTCCGCCATGCGCCGCTCCGGCGAGCGACAGCCCTCGATACCAGGCGAAGAACCCGAGGTACATCGAGGACAGGCCGAGCAGGGCGAGCGACCACCATTCGACCGCACTCGTGTCGTAGGAGCCCGCGGTCAGCCACCAGAGCAAAAGGGACGCCGGCACCGTCACTGGGAGCGCCAGGACGACCACCCACGAGATGACCTGCCACCCGGGCATCACCTTCGTGATCGCCGCACCCTCCACGTAGCACCATGACGATGACAGCACGGCCCCGACGATGAGCAGGTCCGCGACGAGGTCACCGCCCTCGGCGCCCCCCTTCGACAGGGCGAAGGCGACCAGCGCGAGCGTGCCCGCCGAGGCCGCCCACCAGAACTGCCTCGACACATGCTCCTTGGACCTCAGCACCGCGAACAGCGCGGTGGTGAGTGGCATGAACGCCGCGATCACGGCCGCGTGCGCGGCAGTCGTCCGCTCCAGTGCGAGGGCCATGAGGATCGGCCAGCCGAACACTGCCCCGAGCATGGTGAACACGAGCGGGCGGAGCGAGGACCGCTGCGGCCAGGGCACCCGGCAAAGGAGGAGCAGCAGTCCTGCAATGGCTCCGGCGATGACTGCACGACCGGTTGCCGTGAAGAACGGGCTGAAGCCGCCGACCGCAACCTTTGTCAGCGGCACCGAGAAGGAGAACATGACGACCCCGAGGAGCGCCCATGCGAGTCCGACGCGAACGACCGCCGATTGCTGTGTCACGCGCTCATCATGGTCCACGGGAAGAGAAGCTCCTGCGGAGCAGTCAACCTTCGGGACGTTGTGCTCTGCCGGCATCGCGCGCGGCGAGTTCTGCTAGAGGTGGGAACAATCCCTTGGGAGAGGAGCCGTCATGGCAACCTTCATGAAAGTTCCGCGCTCACGCCGTCTCGATGAGTTCCTGCATGCACGCTCGTTCCGCGAGGGACGCGGAGTGCATGCGATGCGTCACATGCGTCGACCGGGAAGGGACGCGAACATCCGACCTGGGGCCACTCGCCGCAGGGACCGCTCCGGCAACTAGATCAGGTCGACGGCGCGTCCGGAATGCGCATCGATCCGCTCGGTGATCGTGGCAATCGCCACCGAGGGTATCGGCGAGTCGACGGTGAGCACGATGAGCGCATGGCCCGAGTCGTCGCGGGCGACCTGCATGCCGGCGATGTTGATGTTGGCCTCGCCGAGCACACCGCCCACGACCGCGACGACACCTGGCTTGTCGTGGTAGCGGAAGAAGGCCATGTGATCGCTCACGGGAACATCGACGTCGAATCCATCGACGTCCACGACCTTGGACGTGTGCCTCGCTCCGGTCACGGTGCCGGCCACGCTCACCGTCTGCCCATCGGTCAAGGTCAGCGTGACTCGGACAACGGATCGGTGGTCATCGCTCGTCCGATCGGTCGTCAGCGCGACCTCCACCCCGCGCTGCTCTGCGAGCACCGGGGCGTTCACGAACGACACCGGGTCGTGGACGAGTTTCTGGAAGACCCCCTTGAGTGCGGAGAGTTCGAGGACTCGGACGTCATGGTCCACGATCTCGCCGAGGACCTCGACATCGACCCGCTGCACAGCTGCGCTCGCAAGGCCGCAGGCAATGGACCCGATCTTCTCAGCGAGCGGCAGCAACGGCTTGATCGCATCGTCGAGCTGCCCGCCCTGGACGTTGACCGCGTCGGGCACGAGTTCCCCCGCGAGGGCGAGCCGGACAGATCGGGCAACCGAGATGCCCGCCTTCTCCTGCGCCTCGTCAGTCGACGCCCCGAGATGAGGAAGGGCCACCACATTCTCGAGGGTGAACAGCGGCGAGTCCGTGCATGGCTCCTTGGCGTACACGTCAAGGCCCGCCCCGGCAACCCGGCCATCGACGAGGGCGTCGTAGAGCGCGGTCTCATCGACGATGCCCCCACGGGCAGCGTTGATGATGCGGACGGTCGGCTTGACCTTGCGGAGTTCGGCATCGCCGATGAGTCCGACGGTCTCAGGAGTCTTCGGGAGGTGGACGGTGATGAAGTCGCTCTCGACGAGGAGGTCGTCGAGGGTGACCATGCGGACCCCGAGCTGGGCGGCGCGGGCCGGCTGGACGTACGGGTCGTAGGCGATGAGCTGGACGCCGAATGCGCTGAGTCGCTGGGCGACGAGGATGCCGATTCGCCCGAGGCCAACGATGCCCACCACCTTGTCCGAGACCTCGACCCCCGTGTACTTGGAGCGTTTCCACTCGCCCCGGTGCAGGGCCTCGCTCGCCGGCACGACGTTGCGGGCGCTCGCCAGGAGCAGCGCGACAGCCAGTTCGGCAGCCGAGACGATATTCGAGGTCGGCGCGTTCACGACCATCACTCCGGCCTGCGTGGCTGCCTTCACATCGACGTTGTCGAGCCCGACCCCTGCTCGAGCGACGACCTTGAGGCTCTTGGCCGCAGCGATCGCCTCGGCATCGATAAGGGTCGCCGACCGCACGAGGATCGCATCGACATCAGTGATCGCTGCAAGGAGCGCCGCCCGATCCGCACCATCGCACTCGATGATCTCGAAATCGGGGCCGAGGGCCTCAACGGTGGCTGGGGAGAGCTCTTCGGCGATGAGGACACGGCGCTTGGTCACCCGCAGAGCCTACCGGGGGCCCGGGCACGCAACGAGTCAAGTCGGGCAGGGACCGGTCAGTGGGACGAACGTCACTTGCCGCCCCCCATCGCCTCGGGTGAACTGGATATTCACGGGCCGATGCCCACGACGAACACGGGGGCTGACCCCATCAAGGAAGGAAGTGGCCGTGAACAACATGGTGAAGAGCGGGCCGAAGTCGATGACGGCCGTGCGTCCCGATCCGTTCCCGCGGCTCATGGACTGGTTCGAGAATCTCATCCCGGCCGAGACCGGCATGCGATTCAACTATGCGCATACGATCCGCGTCGAGGAGTTCATGCGCGACGGCACCTTCATCGTGCGCGCCGAGCTCCCGGGCATCGACCCGGACAAGGACGTCGAGGTCACCGTCGCGGATGGGCTGCTCACCATTCGAGCCGACCGCGAGGAGAAGACCGAGGAGGACCATCGCTCGGAGTTCTACTACGGCAGCTTCATCCGGACCCTGTCGCTGCCACAGGGAGTCGATCAGACCAACGTCCAGGCCGAGTACAAGGACGGCATCCTCGAGGTTCGGATCGCCATCCCGGAGCCGGCCGCCACTCCCACGAACATCCCCATCAAGCGCGCCGACTGATCAGCCCGGCAGAAGACTATTCCCCAACGACGACTCGGCCCCAACGACGACTCGTCCCGCTGACGAGCCCGCTGGGCTAACCCCCGTGGCCCGGCGGGCTCCCCCGGGAGCCCGCCGCCCGAGCGACCAGCCCGCTAGCGCGCTGCTCGTTCCTGGACCAGCCCGCTAGCGCGCTGCTCGTTCCTGGACCAGCCCGCTAGCGCGCTGCTGTGCCCTCGACATAGTCGTCGCCCTTGTTGTCCACCCAGCTCATGAGCCCGCGCAGCTCGCGGCCGACCGCTTCGATCGGGTGCGCCTCGCCCTTCGCGCGCAGCGCCGTGAACTCCGGGCCGCCCGCCTCCTGGTCGGCCATGAATCGATTGGCGAAGGCCCCGTTTTGGATATCAGCGAGCACCGCCTTCATGTTCTCCTTGACGCTCGGATCGATGACTCGCGGGCCCGACACGTAGTCGCCGTACTCGGCAGTGTCGGAGACGCTCCAGCGCTGCTTGGCAATGCCGCCCTCGTACATGAGGTCGACGATGAGCTTGAGCTCGTGGAGGCACTCGAAGTAGGCGACCTCCGGCTGGTAGCCGGCCTCGACGAGGGTCTCGAAGCCATACATGACGAGCTGGCTCGCCCCGCCGCAGAGCACCGCCTGCTCGCCGAACAGGTCGGTCTCGCACTCCTCGGTAAAGGTGGTCTTGATGCCGCCGGCCCGAAGGCTGCCGATCGCCTTCGCGTAAGAGAGCGCGAGCGGCCAGGCCTGACCGGTTGCATCCTGCTCGACCGCGACGATCGCGGGAACGCCGCGTCCGGCCACGTACTCGCGGCGAACAAGATGGCCCGGGCCCTTCGGGGCGACCATCGCGACATCGACGAAATCGGGCGGGCTGATGAAGCCGAACCGGATGTTGAAGCCGTGGGCGAAGAACAGCGCATCGCCGGCCTGCAGGTTCGGCTCGATGGCCTCGAGGTACAGCTTCTTCTGCACCGGATCAGGCGCCAGGATCATGATGAGATCGGCCTCGGCTGCCGCGGTTGCCGGATCGACGACACGAAGACCGGCCTCCTGCGCCTTCGCCGTGCTCTTCGACCCCTCACGAAGGCCGACTCGCACATCGACACCCGAGTCGCGCAGCGACATCGCATGAGCATGGCCCTGGCTGCCGAAGCCCATGATCGCCACTACGCGATTTTGGATGATCGACAGATCGGCGTTGTCGTCGTAGAACAGTTCAGCCATGGGAGGAGCTCCTTTTATCCGGTTGTCTGATGTGCTGCACAAGTCATTGGTGTGGAAGAAGGGTATCCGTCAGCCGGTTCGATCAAGAGACCGGACTGACCGGTCGGTGATGGAGCGCGGGCCTCGGCCCACCGCGACGAGGCCGGACTTCACGAGTTCCTTGATCCCGTACGGCTCGAGGACTCGAAGGAGCGCCTCGAGCTTCTCGTGCTTGCCCGTCGCCTCGATCGTCACGGCATCGCTCGCGACATCGACGACCTTGGCACGGAAGAGTTGCACCGTCTCCAGGATGTGCGAGCGGGTCTCGGCATCGGCCTTCACCTTCACGAGCATGATCTCCCGCTGGACAGACGACGCCTCATCGAGTTCGACGATCTTCAGGACGTTGATGAGCTTGTTCAACTGCTTCGTGACCTGCTCAAGCGCGAGGCCCTCCACATTGACGACGATGGTCATCCGTGAGACGTCTGGAATCTCGGTCGGGCCGACGGCCAGCGACTCGATATTGAAGCCGCGCCTCGAGAACAGGCCGGCAACGCGCGCGAGCACGCCCGGCTGGTCTTGGACGAGGACGGAGAGCGTATGCCTGGACATCAGTCGTCACTTCCCCACTGCGGAGCCATTGATCGGGCGACCATGATGTCATCGTTGCTCGTGCCCGCCGCGACCATCGGCCACACCATGGCATCGCGGTGGACCACGAAGTCGATGACGACCGGGGCATCATTCATGCCCATCGCCTTCTCGATCGTCGCGTCCACCTCCTCGGGAGACTCGCAGCGCAGGCCATGGCAGCCATATGCATCGGCGAGCTTCACGAAATCCGGGATCCGATGGGAGTGGAGGTCGGTGTTCGAATACCGCTCGTTGTAGAACAGGGTCTGCCACTGGCGGACCATCCCGAGGCTGCTGTTGTTGATGAGCGCGACCTTGATGGGAATGTCGTTGATCGCGCAGGTGGCCAGCTCCTGGTTCGTCATCTGGAAGCAGCCATCGCCATCGACCGCCCACACGGTGCGATCGGGCGCTCCGACCTTGGCACCCATGGCGGCGGGTACCGCAAAGCCCATCGTCCCTAGGCCGCCTGAGTTGATCCAACTGTCGGGCCGCTCGTACTTCACGAACTGGGCCGCCCACATCTGGTGCTGGCCGACGCCTGCGGCGTAGATGGACTCAGGGCCCGAGATCACGCCGAGCCGCTCGATGACGTACTGCGGTGAGAGTGATCCGTCATCGGGCAGGTCGTAGCCGAGGGGGTAGGTATCGCGCCACCGTCCCACGAGCGACCACCAGGCCTCGTAGTCTCCGCGGCGCCCGGCGGCATATTCGGCCTCGATGGCCGTGACGAGATCGGGGATGATCTCTGCGAGATCGCCGACGATCGGGACATCGGCGTCGCGGTTCTTTCCGATCTCGGCCGGGTCGATATCCGCATGGATGATCGCGGCGTCGGGGGCGAAGGTCGACAGCTTTCCGGTCACGCGATCGTCGAATCTCGCGCCGAGGGTGATGAGGAGATCGGACTTTTGCAGTGCGCCGACAGCGGCCACCGTGCCGTGCATGCCGGGCATCCCCAGGTGCAGGGGGTGCGAGTCAGGGAAGGCTCCTCGCGCCATGAGGGTCGTGACGACCGGGATCCCCGTGAGCTCCGCGAGGCGCATGAGCGCCATCGATGCCCGGGCGCGCATGACGCCGCCGCCGACGTAGAGGACGGGCGACTTGGCGTCGATGATCATTCGGGCCGCCTCGCGAATCTGCTTCGCGTGCGGCCGGGTGACGGGGTGGTAGCCGGGCAGGTCAAGGCTCGAGGGCCATTCGAAGGTCGTGCTCCCCTGCAGGGCGTCCTTCGAGACGTCGACGAGGACGGGCCCGGGGCGACCCGTCGAGGCCAGGTGGAAGGCCTCGGCGATCGCGCGGGGGATATCGTCCGGATTCGTCACGAGGAAGCTGTGCTTCGTGATCGGCATCGTGATCCCGCGGATATCGGCTTCCTGGAACGCATCGGTCCCGATCGACGGGCTCGGCACCTGGCCGGTGATCGCGACCATCGGCACCGAATCCATGTTCGCATCAGCCAGCGGCGTGACGAGGTTGGTGGCCCCTGGCCCGCTCGTCGCCATGCACACGCCCACCTTGCCGGTCACGTAGGCGTAGCCCTCGGCAGCGTGGCCCGCGCCCTGCTCATGGCGGACGAGGATGTGCCGAATCGACGACGAGTCCATGAGCGGGTCGTATAGGGGCAGGATTGCCCCGCCCGGGATCCCGAACACGTCGGTGACCCCTGCCGTCTCCAATGCATAGACCAGGCTCTGCGCCCCGGTTATCTGCTCGCCCATCCTGCTATCGCCTGTCTCTCGTGTCGGTCTTGCCCGTTCAACCGCGGCCCCGTGACCGCGGCAATGAAAAACCCTCCGACCCGGCTGGGTAACGGAGGGCGGCGCGCCGGTTGACGTGTGTCAGCCCGCGCGCAAAATAACTACAAGGTTCTTTGCCACGAGCAACACCTTAGCGGCCCTGCGTCCCACTGTCATCCGAACGTGACCTTTGCCACAGTGTCACGGCCCGGTCGGCGCGTGAGCCCCGCTTTGGGCGCACGAGTCGCAGTGCTTTGGGCGCACGAGTCGCAGTGCTTTGGGCGCACGAGTCGCAGTTCTTTGGGCACGCCCGTCAAGCCATCGCTGAGGCCAATTGATAGGGCCATCATCATGACACCCGATTCACCAGCGGTTCACCTCGGCCGAGCCGGTCGAGTTGGCTTGCGACAAGCCGGCGAGCGCGTGGGAGGAATGCAGATGAGTTTCCCCCCAAGTGCGGGGTTACGAGCAGACCAGGCACTGTCCATAGTGGGTGGTCAGCAGGAAGGGGTTCGGGATCAGTGACATCTAGGCTGGCCCTAAGCCGGCCAGAGGCGAGCTCTGCCAGCAAATCATCTGAGCGCACGACCCGACCTCGTGCCACGTTGACGAGCAATGCCCCGTCCTTCATGCGGCTGAGGAACCTCGCATCAACCATGCCGGCTGTCGCCTCATCCAAGGGGACCGCCAGGATAATGACATCCGCATGGGGAAGAAGTGCCTCTAGTTCGCTGCGCGCCCTCACCCCCACCCGCGCGGTGCGGCCCACCATGATGATTTCTGCCTCGAATGGCTCAAGCCGTCGACGTATCGCCTCACCGACACCTCCGGCACCGATGATCAGGACCTGCTTGTCCGCGAGTGCGGGAAGTGACCGATGTCGCCACATCCCCAAGCTCATATCGCGAGCCGCCTCATCGATACCACGCAGGTTCGCAATGATCAGGCCAACGGCCAATTCGGCCGTGCTGGCATCATGCACTCCCGCGGCGTTGTAGAGCCTCGCACCGCTTGGCAGATGCGGCAAAGCGTTATCAAACCCTGCTGTAAGCATCTGGCAAGTGTGCAATCGTGGCATTCGATCCATGAGCGCGAGATTCGACTCCGGACCCATGTAGATCGGCACGAAAACCGTGGCTCGCTGTAGGTCATCCGCGTTGATGTCCTCGTCATAAACGACGACGGGAATCGGACTCGGAACCTCTCCGAGGCCAGCCGGAAGCAGTGCCATTTCGGTCATCTCACACTCTCCCAGCTCCGGGTTGCTGCCGAAGCCACCACTGCTTCGTTGGCACGAGCCGCCCAGAGTGCATCCTCAATCGTGGCCCCGATCGGTCTGTCCAGCGCAATTGACTGCACCAGGCGGGCCAACTCGATGACCTTTGAGTCGTCGTAGCCGATGGCAACTCCTGCCCCAGGCTGGAATCGCTCGTACTCACCGTCCCCCGGGCCTCCGTAGGCAATATGTGTTGGCCGGCCCTGGTAGCCGTCCCCAACGCAAATGGACAATTCATCCGACCGCCGGAAGTCCCAGCTCAATGAACCCCGCGCGCCGTGAATTTGGAATCCGTAATTGCACTGGTCCCCGACCGCTGTGCGACCAGCCTCATAGGTGACCAGTGCTCCGTTGGTCATGCGGACAATCGAGCAGAAGTGGTCTTCGTTCTCGACTTCACCGAAGTCGATGCCCGAGCCCAGCACATCCACCGTGGCGAAGTGGCTCGAACCGGGCTTGGCAATCGGCCTTCGATCGATGAAGGTAGAGGTGTCCGCCACAAGTTCATCGATGTCACCGAGAAGCATGCGAATCAGGTCGAATCCGTGGGAACCAAGGTCGGCGAGAATCCCGTGGCCGCCTTGGGCGTAGGTGTACCGCCACGACAGGGTCCCGCCGGGATCGGCTGCGTAGTCCGAAAGGGTGCGA
>CAFBNE010000008.1_pt1 | contig 48163 bp, 55 predicted proteins | sample 7269181 | NCBI WGS metagenome assembly CAFBNE01 (sample SAMEA6814085, study PRJEB35770) | uncultured Actinomycetes bacterium | biome: Freshwater; feature: Freshwater reservoir; material: water | place: Czech Republic | collected 2017-05-23 | depth 30m m
GAAGAAGAGCAGGGGGTCGGTCTCCCGACATGATCCGTGGTCCTGCCAAAACCAGCGAACGTCGCTGGGCACCTGTGCGAGTGGTTGTTGGGGCATGGCTCGAAGGTACGAGCCCAGCGAGCGCCGCCACACGGCCATTGGTCCCTAGTTCGTCGGACGTATGTCCCGAGTATCGGCCGCGGAATCGGTGGCCTTCAGCCCTGCGCATCGCCAGCGGGAAGAGAGGCCCGAAGTGCATCCATGTCGACATCGCGCACGGCCTGGACCAGATTGGCGAGGTTTGCCTCGGGAAGTGCACCGGCCTGGGAGTAGACGACGATGCCATCGCGTATGGCCATGAGGGTCGGAATGGAGGAAATTCCGGCGGCGCTAGCGAGGCCCTGCTCGGCCTCCGTGTCGATCTTCGCGAAGACGATATCGGGGTGCTGCGCGGACACCTTCTCGAACACCGGGCCGAATGTTCTGCAGGGCCCGCACCAGGCCGCCCAGAAGTCGACGAAGACGATCGGGCTCGCAGCGACGGTCTTGGCGAAGGTTTCCTCGGTGACATTCACAATGGCCATGGAAATACCGTAAGGGCTGTCGGGGTCCTATGCGGTATCCGCAGGGGATGCCCCCGTCGTTTCGTCCAGAATCCGGCGCAACTAGCCGGAATCCTGGTCATTCGAGCCCGATCGGGGTCATCTCATCCGGAGCCCGCAACGCCCCCGCTCCGCCCAGGATGACGTCGCGATGCAGCCACCCGCGACGAGGCCGGGATGAGATCGCCAGATTCATGGCCAAATGACGGGAAACCTGGCCAGTTCAGCCGGATGCCGGACGAAACGACTGGGGGGGTGGAGGTGGGGTTTGGACGAAACGACTGGGGGGGGTGGAGGTGGGGTTTGGACGAAACGACTGGGGGGGTGGAGGTGGGGTTTGGACGAAACGACGGGGGTGGTGGGGTGACGGAGTGGGGGATGACGTAGGCGGCGGGATCGCGGTCTTGGACGCGGGCGGCTGCTGGGGAATTAGAATCAGGTGCATGAGGCGATCAGTGACCCTGGCCAGCACACCGCTCGAATCCCCCGGGCTCTCCGGTGGAACCCTGCTCGAGGAGCGGTTGGAGTCCACCGACGAGGGCGACCACGAGCGATTCGCGCACTATGTCGAGAAGAACAAGATCGTCGAGAGCGCCGTCACCGGAACCCCCGTGAAAGCCCTGTGCGGCAAGGTGTGGATACCCAACCGCGATCCTTCCAAGTTCCCGATCTGCCCCGACTGCGACAACATCCACAAGGGCCTGCCCCGGGGCGGGGACTCGGGGAAGGACTCCTGACCCGAGCAGCCGACCCCGGTCTGGACTCGATCGAGCAACCCAGACTGCTCTCCGGCCAGTGGCGACCCCTGACGGTCGGCATCCTCTCGGTCATGACACTCGCCGCATTCGAGGCGATGGCCACGGCGACCGCCATGCCGGTCGTCGCGCGTGAACTCGACGCCCTCAGCGGCTACACGTGGGCGTTCAATGCATTCATCGTCGCGTCGCTGCTCGCCATGGTGATTGCGGGCCTTCGGTGCGACGCTACAGGACCACGGGGGCCGATCATCGCGGGCATCGCCGCGTTCGCCGTGGGGTCCGTCGTGGCCGGGGCAGCGCCGTCGCTGCTCATCCTCATCGTTGGTCGAGCCGGGCAGGGCATTGGCAGCGGCGCGGTCATCGTCGGCCTCTATGTCCTCATTGCTCGCGCCTATCCCGAGTCGTTGCGTCCCAAAGCATTCTCCGCACTTGCAGCCGCATGGGTGCTGCCCTCGCTCATCGGGCCCCTCGTCGCAGGCTGGCTCGCCGACTCCGTCAGCTGGCGACTCGTCTTTTGGGTCGTCCCGATCTTCGTGATCCCGCCGATGCTGCTCCTCCTGCCGCGCCTTGCAGAGCATCAGGGGGGCAGCCCGAACCCTCGTGCGAGGCAACGGGTCATCGCTGGCATCGTGGGGACAGTGGGCCTGCTGGCGATGCAGGACGGCCTCGTCCGTGTTTCCGTCCTTGGCGGACTCGAGGCCGCCATCGGATTCGTCCTGATCCTCGGGGCAGGCCGGGTGCTGCTGCCTGCCGGATCCCTGACATTCGCCAGAGGTCTTCCGACGACGGTGATGATGCGAGGGATCATCGCCGCCGGCTACTTCTCGGCCGAGGTGTTCTTGCCACTTGCCCTGGTTGAGATGAAAGGCGTGAGCGTCACCTACGCGGGGTTTGCCCTCGCCTTGGGTGCAGCGAGCTGGGCGATCGGCTCGTTCGCGCAGAGCCGGCTCAGCGGCTCCACGGACCGCTCGGTCGCTGTGCGCGTCGGGGCCCTCGTCGTGGCCGCCTCGATCCTCTGCCTGCCTCTGGTGCTCATCCCAAGTGTCCCCGCGTGGGCCGCGGCGGGATTCTGGGCACTCGGTGCCATGGGCATGGGACTGTCGATTCCGTCGATATCGGTTCAGACGATGAGGCTGTCTCCTGAAGCCGATCAGGGGATGAACTCCTCCGCCCTCCAGATCGTTGATTCGGTGCTCGTCGTCATCGGTATCGCCCTGATCGGGACTGTGTATGCGCACGCGGTCGAGGGAGCGGGCGTGACCGCTGCCACCTACTCGACGATGTGGGTCGCGGGAGCCGTTGTCGTCTCCCTTGCGGCACTTCTCGCCCCACGGATGAAGCCGGTCGCGGGGTAGGAGAGGATGTTCATCGGATCCGGCAGCTCGCCGTGACCTGAAGAAGAGAGCGTGAGATGACCCCAACGACTATGCGCCGTCGGGCAGCGGTCGGCATCGCAGCCGCGTCCGCAGCCCTCCTCCTCGCATCCTGTGCGCAGGAGTCCACCTCCACTGCCGCGTCCTCAGCGCCAGCCGCCGCTCCCGCATCCGCGGCGGCAAGCGAGGCTGCACCCGCCGATGAGTGTGCACCTGAGAACCTCACCACCGTCGACGCGGGCAAGCTCACCGTCGGCACCGACACGCCGGCCTACCCTCCGTATTTCGTTGATGATGACCCGAGCAATGGCAAGGGCTTCGAATCCGCAGTCGCATACGCGGTGGCGGCGGGGCTTGGTCTTGATGCGACCGACGTCGTGTGGCAGGTCGTGCCGTTCAACAGCTCGTACGCACCAGGCGACAAGGCATTTGACTTCGACATCAACCAGATCTCGATCACCCCGAAGCGGCAGAAGGCCGTCGACTTCTCAGATGGCTATTACACCGTCAACCAGGCGATCGTCGCCCTCAAGGGCTCGCCGATCGCGAAGGCGACAACCGTCGCCGAACTCAAGGGCGCGAAGCTCGGTGCGCAGGTCGGCACGACGAGCCTGGACTTCATCACCGACGTTGTCCAGCCGACCTCGGATGTTCAGGTCTTCAATGACACGAACGATGCGAAGAGCGCGATGCAGAACGAGCAGATCGACGGCCTCGTCGTCGACCTGCCGACCGCTTACTACGTGACGGCAGCCGAGATCGAGGACAGCGTCATCGTCGGTCAGTTCGAGGCGCAGCAGGGCGGAGAGCAATTCGGCCTGCTCTTCCAGAAGGGCAACCCGCTCGTCGGCTGCGTGAACAAGGTCCTCGCGGAGCTCACAGCCTCCGGTGAGCTCAAAGCCATTCAGGATGAGTGGCTGGCCGGCACGACGGCCCCGTACTTCACCGAGCAATAGTTCAAACCTCGAGTCACCGCACGATCGTGAGCGGCCTTGCACCTGCGCCCGGTGAGGCAGTGGTCTACGTAGACCCTGCCCGCCGGGCGCGGGTGCGTGGCCGAGCACGGCGCGATGCCCTCGTCGGCATGGCGAGCCTGCTCGGGTTCGTTCTTGTCGTGAGCGTCATCGTGTCGAGCTCACCCGGCTGGGCCGCTGTTCAGGAGACGTTCTTCAACGGCCAAGAGTTCATCTCCACATTCCCCGGTCTCCTGGATGCCTTCTGGCTGAATGTCCGGATCTTCCTCGTTGCCGAGCCGCTCATCCTCGTAATTGGCCTGCTCGTTGCGCTTGCCAGGACCCTGCAGTCGCCTATCTTCCTCCCCATTCGGGTGGTGGCGACCCTGTACGTCGACATCTTTCGCGGCGTCCCGACGATTCTTGTCATCTTCCTCCTCGGATTCGGGATCCCGGCACTTCGGCTGCAGGGGATGCCGAAGGATGCCGTGTTCTGGGGGACCGCTGCCCTCGTCCTGTCGTATGGCGCCTATGTCGCGGAGGTCTTCCGGGCTGGCATCGACTCGGTCCATCCGAGCCAGCGCATGGCAGCGCGATCCCTGGGCCTGTCGATGTTCCAAACGAATCGGCACGTGGTGCTTCCGCAGGCCGTACGCAATGTGGTGCCCCCATTGCTCAATGACTTCATCTCGCTGCAGAAGGACACGGCACTCGTCGCCGTCCTCGGCCCGATCGAGGTGCTGCGCCGTGCGCAGATCGACGCCTCGTCATCCTTTAACTACACGCCGTATGTTGGAGCGGCGCTTATCTTCATCGCGCTCACGATCCCGATGACGAGGTTCGCCGACTGGATCCAGTCGCGATCCCGTGGTCGCCGTCGTGCGGGGGGTACCTCATGACCTCGACGATCCTCGACGTGCGCGGGGTCTGGAAGTCCTTCGACGACCACCCGGTCCTGCGCGGCATCGACCTTGAAGTCGAGGCCCATCAGGCGGTCGTGCTCATTGGGGCCTCGGGATCCGGCAAGTCCACCCTGCTGCGCTGCATCAACGGGCTGGAGACCGTTGATGCCGGGGACGTCATCCTCGATGGGGATGTCGACGTCACGAGCTTCGACACCGACCTCGACATCGTTCGCCGGCGCATCGGCATCGTCTTCCAGTCGTACAACCTCTTCCCGCATATGACCGTCTTGGACAACATCGCGCTTGCCCCGTGCAAGGTGCTCGGGCGGGGCCGGGCTGAGAGCGCTGAGCAGGCGAAAGTGCTGCTCGCGAGATTCGGGCTCGAATCGAAGTCCGGCGAGTACCCCGACCGGCTCTCCGGCGGGCAGGCGCAACGGGTCGCGATCATCCGGGCCCTAGCGATGGAACCCGAGATCATGCTGTTCGACGAGATCACGTCGGCTCTCGATCCACTCCTCGTCGGGGAAGTTCTTGACGCCGTTCGCGAGCTCAAGGCGGGTGGACTCACCATCGTCATGGCAACCCACGAGATGACCTTCGCGCGAGATGTGGCCGACCAGGTCTGCTTCCTTCACGATGGTGTTGTCCTCGAACAGGGCCCGCCGGCACAGATCTTCGGTGAGCCGATGCAGCCACAGACCCAGCAGTTTCTTTCTCGGCTCCCGCACTAGCCTTGCGTCGACTCGCTGGAAACAGGTGTGTCGCGGGCGGCAATCTGCGGTTGCGCATCTAGAGTTTCGAATGTATCGGGGTGCTCCCTGCGCCCCTCTAAGCATGGAGGAATTACATGGCATCGGTGAACGCCGGTCCTACGGAAGCACAGGCCGAAGCGGGCGCACTCGAGGCCCTCGGCCGCGCTTGGTGGCTCTTGCTCTTTTTCGGAGTCGTCAGCATCGTCGTCGGAATCTTCTGCGTCATGCAGCCGGTTGACGCAATCGAGACCCTCTCGTGGCTGTTTGCTGTCTGGTTGATTGTCACGGGCATCTTCGAGATCGTCCGCGCGTTTGGGTCACAGATCTCCGGCGGCATGCGCGCCCTTCTCATCATCACCGGCGCGCTCTCGCTCATCTTGGGCTTTGTCGCGCTTCGCGACTTCTGGGAGCCGGGCCCGCCACTGCTCGCCGGCTGGATCCTTGCGATCTTCATCGGCATCTCGTTCCTGTTCCGGGGGTTCTCGATCCTGTTCCTCGGCATCGAGGGCAAGGGCCAGCCCGGTCGCGGCTGGAACATCTTCGCCGGCATTGTGATCATCATCGGCGGCATGTTCATCCTTACCGTCCCGGCCTCGGTCATCGCCCTTGCTTGGGTCGTTGGCATCTGGCTCATCGTCATGGGCATCTTCGAGATCATCTCGTCGTTCATGGTCCGCAAGGTTGCCACCGCCTGATATTTGGCGTCAGTTCTTCGAGGAGCCCGCGGCCTGAACACCGCGGGCTCCTTGTTTGTTGACTAGATTGGATGCATGGCAGCGGAAACCTCACAGACGCTCGACCGCGGGCTTCGGGTGCTCGAGGTCGTCTCCGAATCTGCTGACGGTCTCACGGTCACTGAGATCGCTCACACGCTCGGGATCGGGCGAACCGTCGTCTACAGACTCGTCGTCACCCTCGAGCAGCACGCCTTCCTGAGGAGATCCGTTGATGGCCGGTGCCGACTAGGCCTCGCCGTCCTGACGCTGGGGCGGCAGGTTCAGCCCGTTGTTCGTGACATTGCACTCCCGGCTCTGAGACTGCTTGCCGACGCTGTCGGCGCGACCGCCCACCTCACGATCGTCGATGGCACTGAAGCGCTGGCGGCGGTCGTGGTCGAGCCGACTCGGTCCGACGTCCACGTCGCGTATCGCATGGGAGCGCGCCACCCCCTCGAGTCTGGCGCCGGGGGACGAGCCATTCTCGCTGCGCGCACTGCGGCTGGCCGGGCACTGGACCCGCCCTGGATCATCGCCACGAGCGACGGCCAGCAGGGGGCATACGGGATCGCCGTTCCGGTGACAGGCGTTCCTGGCCTCGAGGCCAGCGTGGGCGTAGTGTCGATGCGCGAACTACCCGAGGCGGAAGTCGGACCGAGGGTCGCTCGGGCGGCCGGCGAGATCGCCAGAGCCCTCCGCTAACCCAGCCCCCGGTCATTCAACCCAGCCTCCGGTCGTTCAACCCAGCCTCCGGTCGTTCAACCCAGCCTCCGGTCGTTCAACCCAGCCCCCGGTCGTTTCGTCCAGCCTCCGGTCATTTCGTCCAGAATCCGGCTGAACTGACCGCACTCTTGGTCAGATGACCGCATTCTTGGTCATTTCGACCCGGCCGCCCGTCCGGACCGCGTCGCCGTCAGCCAGCAGCTCACCCACCCACCGTGCATGTGCCGGCTGCCACGGGACGAGATGACCGCGCCTCGGCGATCTGGATGAAATGACCCGGATCCGGTGCAGATGACGAAGAATCCGGTCAGTTCAGCCGGATGCTGGACGAAATGACGGAGGGGGCGGGATGTGACTGCCGAGGGTTACCAGCAGCCATTCACGGTCGCCGCTAGGCCGTCGGCTGCCTGACGGGTGGCGAGGGCGGTGAACCGCTGAGGACGGTCGTTGACGAGGATCGAGAAGGACTTCTGCAGGCCATCGGTGGCAGTCGTCACTCCGCTCAGGCCGATCGTGTCGAAGAGGGTGCCGGTCTTTGCGCGGACCTCGGCGCGAGCGCAGCGGGAATGCTTCGTCGTGAATCGTCCGTATTTCGAGTCGAGGGTGCCGGACACTCCGGAGATCGGCATGGCGGATGCGTCGTACATGACAGCGAATCGAGCCGGGTCGCCGGTGCTGCTGAGCCGCGTGACGTTCGCGAGGGCGAGGGCGGTCAGCCGATCCTTACGGGACAGGCCACTGCCGTCCACGATGGCCAGGCCAGCGGTGTCGATGCCGAGTTCAGCGAGGGTCGATGCTGCGGCGGTCCGGGCGCCCTCCCACGTTGCGGGCTGCCCTTTCGCGATCGCTACATGGCGGAAGAGGACCTCCGCGACGTTGTTCTCGGACTCGCGCAGCATGATTCGCACGGCATCGGCGGCACTGTGCCGGCTCACCGCGGCGAGCGGTGCAGCATCGGGGGCGACATCGACCTCGCTTCCGGCCTGAACAGTGAAGCCGAGTGCCTTGAGCCGCTGGCGGAACACCTGCAGGGCGCTGGCGGCGGGATCCGTCGAGTAGTCGCCGAGCCGCGCGAGCGGGCTGACCGAGGCGGCGACCGACGGAATGTATCCGCGGGGCCATCCGGGCGCACGTGACGGCGGGGCGAAGAGGTTGAGGTCGCTGCTCACGGTCACCGGCGACGCGGGATCAATGAATGACGCGACGTCCGACGCGAGCGACCGGAGGTCCGATGAGGTGAGGAGGGGGTCCCCGCCCCCCTGGAGGACGATCTCGCCGGCACCGGGCCCCGTGAACACTGCGGTGCGAAAGGTCCGGTCCGGACCGACGGCAGCCACCGTGGTGACGGCGGTGACAATCTTCATGTTCGACGCTGGAAGCATCGGCCGGTCGGCCTTGCGCGAGAAGATCACCCGCCCGGAGGCTGCGTCGAGCACGGCCACCGCGACATCGGAGCCGAAGCGCGGGTTGTCGATCCTCGCGGTGATCCGCGCGTTGATGCGCGCCTCGGCCTGCTCCGTGGATGCGGGAGGCGCGGCGATTGCCGCAGGGGCCAGGGCCACGCTCGACGGGACAAGGGCCACGGTCAGGGCAAGGAGGGCTACGGGACGCTTCACGGGACCATCCTGCGACAGGCCGGCGACCGGGCCCGTGTCGGGGTCTGCGGATGAAGTGACGCACAATGGAGTCTCGCCCGCATCGTTCGAGGAATGGAGCCGCGTCTTGCGCCGCGTCGTCTTACTGCCCGCGGTCATCGGCATGCTCGCGGGCTTCCTAGGGGTGGCCCCCGTAGCCCAAGCGGAGACCCCGAAGATCGCCACTGGCTGGCTGCCCTACTGGATGACCTCGCCGGCCAGGCCAGCCGGCGTCAACTCGGCAGTGGCGAATGCTGACCTGCTGAGCGAGGTGTCGCCCTTCTGGTACTCGGCAATGCAGGGGGGAGCGGCGGGGGTCCAGCCGAAGGTGAACCCCAATTTCACGAATGCCGACGCGAACATGAGCTGGTCCCTCGCCCAGCTCCGTGGAGCCGGGCTGCGCATCGTGCCGGCGATCGCCGACAGCTCGGGCAAGGGCAAGATGGCGTCAGTTCTTGCCGATCCCGCGAGGCGAACCGCGCATGTGGCCGACCTGCTCAACCTCGTCGTCGCGAACGGCTACGACGGCCTCGACCTCGACTACGAGACCTTCGCCTTCAGCGACGGACGGGCATCCTGGGCAGCTACCCAGCCGAACTGGACCGCTTTCGTCCAGGAGCTCGGCGCTGCCCTGCGTGCCCAGGGTAAGACCCTGTCGGTCACGATCCCGCCGCCCTGCTCCACGGCGGGTGTCTGCGGGCCCACGCAGGGCTACTGGGTCTACAACATGACCGGCATTGCCCCCTTTGTGGACCGCATCCGGATCATGGCCTACGACTACCACGTTCAGGGCATCGGTGCGATCGCGCCGATGCCGTGGGTCCGCTCGATCGTTGCCTACGCAGCGTCGGCCGTGCCTGCAGACAAGATCCAGATCGGCGTCCCCACCTATGGCCGGGCGTGGACCAAGCGCACGGCGTCGGGTGGCTACCAGCTCTCGGGAAACTGTCCTGCCAGCGGGACGAGCGGCTACAGGACCCTCACGTCGATGGCTTCGGTCACTGACGCCGACATTCCCGGCCAGCTCGCCACATTGGGCGTCGACCCGGCAACGATTCAGTGGGACCCGACGTCGCAGGAGAACTGGGTCGAGTACCCCAAGGTCCTGAACTGGACTGACGCGTCCGGTGCTACCCAGACCTGCACGGCGAAGCGGATCATGTGGTGGGTAGGTCCGCAGGCGGTGCTCGCCCGCACGCAGCTCGTCGGTGAGTTCGGTCTCGCCGGGGCCGCGTACTGGACGATCGGCGGCGATGACCCCGCCCAATGGCCGCTCATCCGCGCTTACGCCCAGCAGTTGGCGCCGGCCGCGACGGAGGTTGCGCTTACGGTTCCGCCCACGGTCGCGTTCGCCCAGCCGATGGCCATCTCGGCGGTCATCACCTCGGGAGGTGTCCCGGTGACAGGCGTCGATGCGACGCTTCAGTTCCAGAAGGCCCAGACCAAGGACTGGGCCGCGATCACGAGTGCGCCGATTGCAGATGACGGCACGGTCATCTTCAATCCGACCGTCACCGAGCCGGGATCCTGGCGCATCTTCGTACCGGGCGTTGCCGGCCGGGCCGAGCAGGCGAGTGATCCGGTGCCGGTGCTCGTCACCTCGGTCGTGAGGGCGCGCCCGAAGAAGGTCGTCGTCAAGGCGAAGGACAGCACGGTGGTTCGAGTGGTCGCCCAGCCTGCCCGCAAGAAGCAGGTCATCCTCGTCCAGGTGCAGCGAGGGGAGAGGTGGCGGACGGTCGGCAAAGGCAGGACTGACGCCCGCGGGGTCGTGAAGGTGACGATTCAGATGCCCCGCAACAAGGGTGTCCTTACGTATCGCGCGACGGCGAACGCACGTGGCGGCATCAGCTACGGAGTGTCGGAGACCTTCACGATCCGGGTGAAGTAGCGGTCAGGCGGATGGGCTGACGGGTTCGAGGCACACCGAAGGCAGGTCGAACCAACGCAGGTGCTCGAAGTCGTCTGAGAGGGTCGCAGAGCCCTCGGCTAGGACGTCGATCGGAAGCGACTCAAGCAGGTCCTGAGCTTCAGCGAGGTAGCCGGCGAGCGCCGACTCGGGCGCCTGATCGCGCTGCTGCGGGTACTGCAGGTGGCCGTGCTCGTCGTAGTGGAGTTGGCGCAGGCGCAGGGGTGGCTCGACTGGACCGCCTCGGTGATGCCAGCGACCGGTGGCGGTGTCGAACCGGTACTGGGGGAGCAGTTTCCAGCCAGCGGTGGCAATCAGGTCGACGGCCTGCACGACGTAATGGAAGACGGGCTCGGAGATGAAGTAGTTGAAGTTCACCCGGACCCAGCCGGGCTTGATCCCCTCGCAACCGTGGGTGATCTCGCGCTCGAACTCGTGCGAGCGTTCGACGTCAATCCCAAGGAGCCGGTGCCCGTAGGGGCCTGCGCACGAGCAGCCGCCTCGCGACTGGATCCCGAACAGATCGTTGAGGATCGCGACGACGAGGTTGTGGTGGAGATAGCGCCCGTTGTGGCGTCGGACGACGAAGGAGACGATGGAAAGGCGTTCGGCGGTGAGGTTGCCGAGTACCTGGATAGAGGGGTTGGTGCCCCAGACCTCGATAGCTCGGGTGACGAAGTCGGACTCATGGGCCCGGATCACATCGACCCCGACTTCGTTCTTCAGTGCGAACACGAGACCCGCGCGGATCGATTCGATGATCGCAGGCGTGCCGCCCTCCTCCCGGTGGACGGGATCCTCGAGGTAGCGGTGCTCCTCGGGATTGACGTAGGCGACGGTGCCGCCGCCGACGATGTCAGGGACGGTGTTGCGCAGGTGCTCACGCCGGATGATGAGGATGCCGGGCGTGCCGGGACCGCCGACGAACTTGTGAGGGCTCAGGACGATGGCGTCCTTGTAGGCCAAGGGGTGGTCGGAGCAACGGGGGTTCATCTCGATGTCTATGTAGGGGGCGGCCGCGGCGAAGTCCCAGAAGGCGAGTGCGTCGTGCTCGTGGAGGAGTTGGGTGATGGCGTGGGTGTCGGAGACGATGCCAGTGACGTTGCTCGCGGCGCTGAACGAGGCGATCTTCATCGGCCGTGACGCGTACCGCTCGAGCTCCTCGCGCAGGTGTTCGACATCGATATGGCCGTCAGGATCCTCGTGGATGGTGACGACATCGGCGATTGACTCACGCCAGGGGAGCTCATTGCTGTGGTGCTCGAACGGGCCGATGAACACGACGGGGCGCTCATCCGCAGGGATGTGCGAGGAGAGCTGGTAGCGGGCGTCTAGGTCTGCGGGAATCCGCAGGTTGAGGACTCCGACGAGCTTGTTGATGGCTCCGGTGGAGCCGGACCCGGTGAAGATGACGCAGGTGCTGTCGTCGCCATTGACCGCGGTGCGAATGATCTCGCGGGCATCCTCGCGAAGCCGGGTGGTCTGCAGCCCCGTCCCGCTGGACTCGGTGTGGGTATTCGCATAGCGGGGGAGGACCTCCCCGCGAATGAAGTCCTCGATGAAGCTGAGGGCTCGTCCGCTGGCGGTGTAGTCGGCATACGTGACGCGCCGGGGGCCGAATGGCCCGTGCATGATCTGGTCGTCTCCGATGACGGATTCGCGGATCCTCGTGAGGAGTTCGGGATTCGGCAGATCTGGTCTCTTCGCCGGAATCGCTCCCGGGGCCGCAATCGTGTCCGTCATACCGAGCAGCGTACGAGACAATGGCGGCATGTCGATAGCGCCAGCCGAGCGCACCGCCCTCTCGGAGGAGACGGTGACGGAACGCCCGTGGGTGACGATTGTCTGGAACGACCCCATCAACCTCATGTCCTACGTCACGTACGTGTTCATGACCTACTTCAAGTTCGACCGCGCAAAGGCTGAGCTCCTCATGCTCGACGTCCATGAGAAGGGCCGCGCGACAGTGTCGAGCGGCACCCGTGAGGCGATGGAGATCGACGTCGCAGCGATGCATTCCTACGGCCTGTGGGCCACGCTCCAGAAGGACGACTGATGCCCGACGCCTTCTATCGGACCGGATCGGGCCGCACCGTCATCAGGCTTGACGACGTCGAGAAGAGCCTCTTGCGCTCGCTCGCGGCGCAGGTGATCGAGTTCGTCGCTCCGGACGATGCTGGCGATGCTCGGGACCCGCTGGCGATCTTGGTCGGCATCGATGACGAGGCGAGGGCTCCGGACGACCCAGCGCTTGCGCGATTGCTGCCTGACGCGTACCAGGGCGATGATGACGCTGCGATGGATTTTCGACGCTTCACCGAGCGGTCGCTGCGTGAGACGAAGACGGCGCATGCCCGCACTGTCGGTGAAGTGCTCGAGAGGTCGGGGGAGAAGGTCACCCTCTCGGATCAGGAGCAGGCGAGCTGGCTGGGCTTTCTCAACGATGGCCGCCTGGCGATCGGCACCCGTATCGGGCTGACCGACGACAACCATGACGAGATCGCCGCCCTCCCGGATGAGGATCCGAGGGCTGGCCTTCTGGACTTCTACGACTGGCTCACCTACCTGCAGGAGTCGCTCGTCCAGCTTCACCTGGATGACCTTTCCTGAGGTCCAGCCGGCTTCTACTCTTCCCGGGGCCGTGTTGCCCGAATCGCCTCGAGCTTGTGGATGCCAAGGAGATCCTGCTCGCGCCCTGAGGCGTGCTTCATTCGAATGAGGTCGTGAAAGCGGACGACCCACACCGCGACGCCTCCCGCATGGGCCACCGATGGCTCGATCGGGCTGACCTTGACACGAAGGAGCGGTGGCCCCATTGAGGGACCACCGCTCCAACGCATGGTGCAGGCGCCGTAGCGCCGTTGATCACGCTCCGCTGGACGGAGCCGCCTTGATCTCCTGCTCGGCGAAAGCCGCGTCGTCTGCGAAGCTCTTCTCGCGGGCGATCTTGTAGATGAGAAGGCCGAAGAGGCACTTCGCGAGGATGTCCGCGATCGAGTAGCCGACCTGACGCCACACGAAGGAATCTGCGCCCTCGAGCCCGAACATCGGGAACATGTACGAGATGGGGTAGACGCCCCAGGTCGCGAGGAGCAGCCAACGCAGCCCGTTGAGGTCCTTGCCGACCTGCTCCGGCTGGCTCTTGGCCGCGCGGCTGAGCTCGACGAACAGCACGTACAGGATGTAGAGGAACGGGATCGTGGATGCGGCGCCCCAGATTGCCTTCGAGGCGGTGTCGGTCGCGAGCTCGCCCGGGTAGCCCAGGATGATCATCAGCGCGGAGGCGGGGATGAGCTTGAGCATGAGGCCCTTGCGGACCTTCGGTGCGAGTGCGAGTACTGCAATGGCTTCGAAGAGCAGCAACGGAACGGTGAGCAGCCAGTCGACGTAGCGGTAGCCCTCGTTGAAGCCATCGCCATTGACGAGCACGTAGGACATCGCGTTCATCGCGGTGGCCGGGGTGCCGTCGCCCACGGCAACGTATGCCTCGGTGAACGAGTTGAAGATCCGGAAGTAGTGGTACCCCGCGATGAGGGTCACGATTCCCGAAACAACGAGCGCCTGACGGTAGCGGGGAAGGACCCGTCCTTGGACGACGAAGAAGAACACCGTGGCCGCGAGCATGGAGGCCAGGGCGAACGAGAGCACGTTGTAGACCGTCTGGAACTGGGAATAATCGAGCTGGAGAACGGATTCCATTTAAGACCTCCGGATAGTGATGAGATGTGGTTTCCAAGTTCGGCGTGACGCGTTCCGAAGGAGCGCTCCCCGTCAAGCGCACAGTCTGGGACCACTTCCCGAGTGTTGCAACCGGAGCGGGCGCCGTAGGGTTGCTTTGTGCTGAAGATTCCCCGACGCCTTGTTGATGACATGGTTGCCCACGCTCGAGCCGATCACCCGGACGAAGCCTGCGGGGTCGTCGCGGGCCCGTCCGATTCGGGCGTTCCATCACGTTTTGTCCCAATGCTCAATGCGGCCAGGTCGCCGACGTTCTACGAGTTCGACTCGACTGACCTGCTTCGCCTGTACCGCGACATGGACGATCGCGACGAGGTCCCGGTCGTCATCTACCACTCGCACACCGCCACGGAGGCCTACCCGTCACGGACGGACATCGCGCTCGCATCCGAACCTGATGCCCACTACGTCCTCATATCGACCCGGGAGACGGGCTCGGATGAGGGGCCGTTCGAATTCCGCTCATTTCGAATCCTCGACGGCGAGGTGAGCGAGGAGGAGGTCTCGATCGTCGAGGCCGGTACTTGAATCGACTGGCACGCGACGTTGCTGCAATTCATGTGCAGTAGCGGAAACCCGGGATGCCGGGCGCTGCCAAAGCATGGGAGACTCCGGCCATGCCAGTTGAAGTGCGAGTCCCCACCATCCTGCGCACGTACACCGGAGGCGAGAAGGTGGTGACAGCTGAGGGCGCCTCGCTCGCAGACGTGATCGCTGATCTCGAGTCGAACCATCCGGGGATCGGCGAGCGACTCCTCGATGAGAGCGGCCTGCGCCGCTTCGTGAACATTTACGTCAATGACGAGGACGTCCGGTTCCTCGACGGACTCGGCTCCGTCATATCCGACGGTGACTCGATCACGATCCTGCCTGCCGTCGCCGGAGGCTAGCGCGCGATGCGCTACGACTCCCTGCTCGACTCCGTCGGGCACACGCCGCTCGTCGGGCTTCCGAGACTGTCTCCGTCGCCGGAGGTTCGGCTGTGGGCCAAGCTCGAGGACCGTAACCCGACCGGCTCGGTGAAGGATCGCGCCGCCCTGGCGATGATCGAGCAGGCCGAGCGCGACGGCCTCATCCGACCGGGGTCCACCCTGCTGGAGCCCACCTCGGGCAACACCGGGATCTCGCTCGCGATGGTCGCGAAGCAACGTGGCTACCAACTGGTGTGCGTCATGCCCGAGAACACGTCGGCCGAGCGCACCCAGTTGCTTACGATGTGGGGCGCGCGCATCATCACCTCGCCGGCCGCGGGCGGGTCGAATGAGGCGGTCCGGGTGGCCAAGGAGGTCGCGCTGGAGCACCCGGAGTGGGTGATGCTCTACCAGTACGGCAACCCCGCGAATGCGCTCGCGCACTTCGACTCGACCGGCCCGGAATTGCTCGCCGATCTTCCAACGATCACGCACTTCGTTGCGGGCCTCGGCACCACCGGGACCCTGATGGGAGTCGGCAGGTACTTCCGGGAGACGAAGCCCGGGGTACAGATCGTGGCCGCCGAGCCGCGCTATGGGGAGCTCGTCTACGGCCTGCGCAACCTCGACGAGGGCTTCATTCCGGAGCTCTACGACGAGAGCCTGCTCACCACCCGGTTCTCGGTCGGGCCCAGGGACGCGGTCAGGCGCATGCGCGAACTCCTTGAGGTGGAGGGGATCTTCGCCGGGGTCTCGACCGGTGCGATCCTGCATGCGGCGCTTGGCATGGCGGCTAAGGCCGTGAAGGCGGGGGAAGCCGCGGACATCGCCTTCATCGTCTGCGATGGCGGATGGAAGTACCTGTCGACCGGAGCATACGAGGGCACCCTCGATGATGCTGAGGATGCCCTCGACGGCCAGTTGTGGGCGTAGGGGTCGCATGAATGCGCTCGCTACCCCCGTTGGCTCGGCTATGCCGTCTGCTGGAACCAGGCCTTCGCCTTCGACGTGTTGATGATGAGCAGGATGGCGAGGTTGATGACGATCGCCAGCCAGCCATAGGGCAGCCGGAACAGCGCGAAGACGATATTAAGCACCGCGAGGAATGAGATGAGCAGGTGCGCGGTCGCGCTGCCGATGAGGGTGAGCTTCGTGAGCCAGAAGTACATGAGCCCCAGGATCACCGACAGGAGACCATTCATCACGAGGTAGAACGTGGGGATGTTCGTGAGCTCCTTGCCGCCGAGGTCGGTGATGGAGTAGGGCGCGAAGATCATCCAGAAGCCGAAGATGATGTTGAAGATCGCGGCGACGAAGATCAGGACCGCGACGAGCAGAACGCCGAAGGGCCGGGTGTCTGGCGCTGTCTGTGACATGTTCTCTCCTCTTGAGCGAGTGAATCGGCCCGGCAAAACCGCGCCTTGCCAAAGGGTAGGCAAGCGTGCGGATGATTCGGGCCAACCGCGCCGTAGGCTAAGCGCGTTATGGCTGACGCTCCCATTGGCATCGTCGACTCGGGCGTCGGCGGGCTGACGGTCGCCCGCTCGGTGCTCGACCAGCTGCCTCACGAGCCGGTGCGCTACGTCGGCGATACCGCTCGCGGACCGTACGGGCCCAGGCCACTCGCCGAGGTCCGCGAGTTTGCCATCGAGATCATGGATCGCCTCGTCGGTGATGGAGTGAAGATGCTCGTCATCGCCTGCAACTCGGCAAGCGCAGCGACCCTTCGCGATGCTCGCGAGCGATATGACGTCCCTGTCGTCGAAGTCGTGCATCCTGCGGTTCGTCGGGCCGCGGCAGCCACGCGTCACGGCCGGATCGGCGTCATCGGCACCGCGATGACGATCAATTCGCGGGCCTACGACGATGCGTTCGCGGCCGCGCCGACGGTCGAACTCGTGTCGGCTGCCTGCCCGAGGTTCGTCGAGTTCGTCGAGGCGGGCATCACCGGGGGCGACGAACTGCTCGCGCTCGCGCACGAGTACCTCCGGCCGCTCAGGGAGGCCGGTGTCGACACGCTCGTCCTGGGCTGTACGCACTACCCGCTTCTCACCGGCGTCCTGTCATACGTCATGGGGGAGTCGGTGACCCTCGTGTCGAGTGCGGAGGAGACCGCGAAGGACGTCTACCGAACGCTCGTCGCCGAGGGCCTCGTACGCGACCCGTCGCTGCCAGAGCCAGTGCACCAGTTTATGGCGACCGGGGATCCAGCTGCCTTCCAACGGCTCGGTCGCAGGTTCCTGGGCCCTGAGATCGGCGTCGTCGCGGGCCTGGGGTCCCCCTGAGGTCCATCGGGTCGCGGGCGTCAACCCTCATTCCCGTCATCGCTTAGGGTCGTCGCATGACCCGATCAGATGGACGCTCCGCCCAGCAGCTTCGACCAGTGACCTTCGAGCGAGGATGGCTCGAGCAGGCAGAGGGATCTGCGCTCGTCTCGTTCGGCCGAACCCGCGTGCTCTGCACCGCCTCGTTCACGTCCGGGGTGCCCCGCTGGCTCAAGGGCTCGGGCACCGGCTGGGTCACGGCCGAGTACGCGATGCTCCCGCGCGCGACGAACACCCGCAATGACCGGGAGTCCGTGAAGGGCAAGCTCGGTGGTCGCACTCAGGAGATCTCGCGCTTGATCGGGCGCAGCCTGCGGGCGGTCGTCGACATGTCAGCACTCGGCGAGAACACGATCGTCCTCGATTGCGATGTGCTCCAGGCCGATGGCGGGACGAGAACGGCGGCCATCACGGGCGCCTACGTCGCGCTCATGGATGCGGTGACCTGGGCGATCGGGGAGGGCCTCATTGCGGTGAGTCCGCTGATCGACTCGGTCGCCGCCGTGAGCGTCGGCATCGTCGATGGCGAGCCGCGGCTTGACCTCCACTACGACGACGATGTCCGCGCCCAGACCGACATGAACGTCGTCATGACCGGTGGCGGCAAGTACGTCGAGGTCCAAGGCACGGCAGAGGGCGAGCCGTTCGACCGTGCGCTCCTTGACCAGCTCCTCGGGCTTGCTGCTGATGGCTGCGCCGAGCTCACCCGGTTGCAGAGCCAGGCCCTCAGCGGGACGGCCAGGGCTTCGTGAGCATCAGGGTCGTCCTTGCCACGCGCAATGCGCACAAGGTGATCGAGCTTCGGCGCATCCTTGACGAGGCGGGCCTCGATATCGAACTTGTTGGCACCGATGAATACCCGGATCTCCCGGACGTTGTCGAGTCCGGGTCGACCTTCGCGGCGAATGCCCTGCTCAAAGCGCGAGAGGTCTGCGCGTTCACCGGGCTCCCGGCCATCGCCGATGACTCGGGGCTCGCTGTTGATGCGCTCAATGGCATGCCGGGGATCTTCTCGGCGAGGTGGAGCGGTGCCCACGGCAATGACCGAGCAAACCTCGAACTCCTCCTGGGACAGCTCACCGACGTCACGCCGAATCGAAGGGGCGGCGCCTTCCACTGTGCTGCCGCTATCGCCCTGCCCGATGGTGATGCGCGCGTCGTCGAGGGCACGGTCGAGGGCACGATCATCGAAGCGCCGAGAGGTTCGAACGGTTTCGGCTACGACCCGATTTTTGTGCCGCTCGGCGGCGACCTGACCCTCGCTGAGATCGCACCCGCCGAGAAGGATGCGATGAGCCACCGCGGCAACGCCATGAGGGCGCTTGTCCCCGTCCTGAAGGAGTTGCTTCGACCATGATCCTCGAGATCGCCTGCATTGAGATCGCACCGGAGAACCACGAGGCATTTAGGACCGCAATCACGCGGGCTGTTGATCAGGAGCTCAGTGCGTCCCCTGGGTTTATCGACTTCACCCTCCATCAGGGCATCGAGCGTCCTGAGGCCTACCAACTGCACATCAGGTGGGAGACCCTCGAGGACCACACCATCGGTTTCCGTGAATCGGAGCGATTCACGGCGTGGCGCGAAATCATCGGTGGGTTCTTCGTGGCCCCACCGTCATTGGAGCACTGGTCCACGAACTAAGGCACGAAGGCCTGGGATCCCCAGGGGCCGACTGCTACCAGCAGTCGGCGCACACCCGCACCGCGGAGTCACCACTGGCGAGCCGGCTGGAGTGGTTGACGAGGAAGCACTTCGTGCAGGTGAACTCATTCGCCTGCATCGGGATGACATGGATGACGAGCGACTCGCCGGAAAGGTCGGCGCCTGGGAGTTCAAGGCCCTCGGCGAGCTCGTTCTCGTCGACGTCGACCGCGGTCTGCGTCTTTGCCGCCTCACGCTCCTTGATGCCGTCGAGGCCCTCGGCCGCGATCTCGTCATCGGTCTTGCGCGGTGCGTCGTAATCGGTTGCCATGCGTTGCCCATTCCTCTCGATCGGTGTTCCGGACTCCTAGCCGGCGGCCCGGAGGAACTCCTGATCATCTGCGATGGGCATTGGACGGCGCAGAAATCCTCCCGAACAGCGTAACCGTACCTCCCTTGCGGTGGTCGCGCTCACGGCATGTCCGCTAGGGGTGCGGGAGGCGGGACTTGAACCCGCACGTCCGAAGACACAGGTTCCTAAGACCTGCGTGTCTGCCATTCCACCACTCCCGCTGGCAGTCGAAGTGTAAGCCGTCAAGCGAGCCTCAGGTCACGCATGAGCTTGGCGACATGGCCGGTGGCCTTGACGTTGTACTGCGCCACCTCGATGAGGCCGGGTGGCCCGACGACGATGGTCGATCGGATCACCCCGGTCACCGTCTTGCCGTAGAGCTGCTTTTGCCCCCACGCGCCGTACCGCTCCATGACGGCGTGGTCGGGATCCGAGAGCAGGGTGAAGGGCAGCGCATCGTTCTCGCGGAAACTGGCGAGCTTGGCCGGCTTGTCGGGCGAGATCCCGATCACGGCATATCCGGCGGAATCGAATGCCCCGAGGTTGTCGCGGAAGTCGCATGCCTGCTTCGTGCAGCCGGGGGTCATCGCGGCGGGGTAGAAGTACACCAGAGCCGTGCGACCGGTGAAGTCGGCGAGGCTGACGTGCGATCCGGTGTCGGTCTGGAGGCTGAACGCGGGCGCGGGGCTTCCGATATCGAGTCTCACTTTGCTCCGATCGGGGTGAGGAGTGGAGCATCGACATGTCGGTCGAGCCCGGCAGAGCGACGCAATCCCCGGCCCCCGGTGAAAGCCAGGACGATGACGAAGACGACGGCGCCGACGAGGACGATCATCGTGCCGGAGGGCACTCCGGCGTAGTAGCTCGCGTACATCCCGACGAAGCCGCTGAAGACGCCGACGATGGTGCTGATCGCGAGCATGCGGCCGAAGGAGTCGGTGAGCATGCGGGCGACGACGGCGGGAATGACGAGCATCGCCGCGACGAGGGTCACGCCGATGACCGTGAGGGTGGCGAGGATGGCTAGTGACAGGACGATCATGAGCATCGCCTCGATGCGCCCGACCCGCACGCCCGAGACGTCGGCGACGTCAGGGTCGAAGGTGGTGAAGAGCAGGGCGCGGTAGCGGAGGAAGACGAAGGCGGCAGTGAGCAGCGTGACGGCGATGAGGCCGATGATCTGCTCGGTCGTGATGCCCAGGATGCTCCCGAAGAGCGCATTCTCGAAGGATGGCCCGCTCGTGCCGAACTTCGCGAAGAGTGCGACGCCGAGCGCGAACGATGCCGTGGTGATGACCCCGATCGCTGCGTCGGCGCCGACCCGTCCGCGCTTGGCGACGGTCGTGATCGCCAGTGCCGAAGCGATGCCCCAGAGTCCGGCACCGATCAGGTAGAACTGGGCGGCAAAGAGCTGTGCGGCGGCGAATCCGCCGAAGATCGAATGGGACAGGCCGTGGCCGATGTAGCTCATCCCGCGCAGGACGATGAATACCCCGATGAAGCCGAGGAGTGCTCCGGCGAGGCTCGCAACGAACAGGCCCTTGACGAAGAAGGCGTAGGTGAGGGGCTCGAGGATTGATTCCACGGTCAGTTCGCCCCCTTGGCAGCGAACATGTGGGGCGCTTCGTCGATGACGATCCGCATGCCGAGGTGCTCGAGAACCTCCATGCGGGCGCCGAAGGTGCGCTCGAGGACATCGGGGGTGATCACCTCGGCGGGCGAGCCGTCGGCGACGATGCCGCCGTTCACGCAGACGATGTGGGGCAGGTGCGCGGCGAGCCCGTTGAGGTCATGCGTGGTGAGGACGATCGCCACGCCGTCCTCGTGCAGGTCAGCGAGGAGGTGCAGGACGTCGTGCCTCGTCGAAACGTCTACCCCGCTCGTCGGCTCGTCGAGGAGCAGGAGCTGTGGCTGGCGAAGCAGGGCCCGAGCGAGGAACATGCGCTGCTGCTGACCGCCGGAGAGCTCGCGGATGTGGCGCCGGGCGAGGTTGCCGATGCCGAGGCGCTCGAGCACCGAGGCGACCTCGGCGCGCTCTGCCCGGCTCGGCCATGGCAGGCGCCGGCCGGCGGTGCGCGACATGAGGACGCATTCGAAGACGGTGATAGGGAAGTTCCAGTTCACCGTCTCGAGTTGGGGCACGTACGAGATACGGAGTCCTGGCTGTGACGTGATGGTGCCGTGGTCGGGCTTGAGCACCCCGAGGAGTACGCGAAGCAGGGTGGTCTTCCCGGCACCGGACGGCCCGACGACCGCGGTGAACTGGTCCTCGTGGATGTGGAACGAGACGTCGGTGAGCACGTGGTGATGGTCGTACCCGGCGGCTATGCCGTTGAGGCTGATGAGTTCGGGGCCGACCCCGGTGCCGGTCACTGTGGGTAGGCCGCGGTGTCGGGCACAGATGACTCGACGGTGACGGCATCGATGGTCGGGGTCTGGCCGCCGAGTCCCTTGATCATGGTGCCGTAGTTGTACTTCATCAGGCCGAGCCATGAATGACCGGGCTCGCCGGGCGCGCCGGGCAGGTCGTCGTCGCGGAGCGAATCCTCGTACTTCGCGCCGGTGGCGCGTCCGATCTCCTCGAGCACCTTGGAGGGGAAGACCTCTGACCCGAAGATGGTCGTGACTCCTTGGGCCTTCACCTGATCGATGAGGCCGGCGACGTCGGATGCATTGGGGTCGGAGAAGTTCTTGGGCTGCACCGCGCCGATCACCTTCCAGCCGAAGTTCTTCGCGAAGTAGGCGTAGGCATCGTGGTAGGTGAGGAGCTTGAGGTTGCCCTCTGGGACGGTCTGCTGGTCCTTGCGAACGGCCGCGTCAAGCTCGTTCACCTTGGTGGCGAAGGAGTCGTAGTTCGCGGCGTAATACGAGGCATTCTTCGGATCGAGGGCCGTGAACTCGTCGCGGATGGCCGCGGCGTATTTGATCGCATACGTCGTGTCAGTCCACAGGTGCGGATTGGGCTTGCCCTCCTCCTTGGGGAAGGAGAAGTCGTAGATGTAGTCGGCCTCGGGCAGGATCTCGGTGCCGATCTCGACGATCTTGGCGTCCGGCTTCTTGTTCGCTTCAGCGAGCTCAAGGGTTGGATCCTCGAGCTTTAGCCCGTTGACGAGAATGAGGTCGGCGGTGCTGAGGAGCGCAGCCACCTGGGGCTCGGGCTCGAAGGTGTGACTGTTCGTGCCCTCCGGGACGATTCCCTCAATGCGCACGCGATCGCCGCCGATGCTCGCCGCTATTGAGGTGATTGGCGAGACGGTCGTCGCGACAAGCAGGGTGCCGGGGGCACTCGAGGCGTCGCCTGTCGATGCGCTGGATGAGCAGGCTGAGAGCGCAGCGATGCCGAGGGATGCAGCGGCGACGGCTGTCACGAGTCGTTTCATGGCAGCAGCCTAAAGTCGAATCGTAGTACCTGCAAAAGATAGGCAATAACTAACGGTCTCGGCCGGTTCAGCCGTGCCGCGCAGCGCGGACCCGCGTAGGCTACGCAACCATGGCCCACGAAGAAGTAACCCCGACGGTGCCCAAGCCGAGCGTCGTTGATCTCCAAGCAGAGATCGCCGCAGCCCGCGCCGAACTCGCGGCATCCCTCGCCGCGCTCAAAGGGCAGGCTTCGGCAGGAGCGCTCGCCAAGCGTGGCGGGCGCGCGATCATCGGGTTGTTCACCGATGAGCAGGGCGGGGTTCGGCCGGAGCGGATCGCAATAGTCGGGGCGGTCGTGGTCGGGGTCGTGGCCCTGAGCATCATGACCCGCCGTCGCCGGTAGCCGCGCAGATGGCCAACCCCGATACCCGCCCCAATGCCGACGGGTCCGTCCCTATCAAGCTGCTCCACGACAGGGTGCTCGTGCGCGAGACCGGCGAGGATGGGGAACGTCGTTCAAGCGGGGGCATCGTCATTCCGGCCACGGCCCAGGTCGGCCGCAAGCTTGCGTGGGCGAGGTGCGTGGCGGTCGGCCCGAACGTCCGAACGATCTCGGTGGGTGATCGCGTGCTCTTCGAGCCCGAGGACCGCGGAAGCGTCGAACTCCAAGGACAGGAGTACGTCCTCCTGCGCGAACGTGACATCCACGCTGTCGCCGCGGAGCACGCGAGCACCGCTGGCACTGGTCTCTACCTCTGAGCTCGCTGCCGGAGGTCCCTCGCTGGGGCAGGGCCGATTTGGCATTTCGCAGGCGTGGTGGCTATGGTTTCGCCCATAACTTAATACCTCATCAAGAGGGGCAGAGGGAAACGGCCCGTTGAAGCCCCGGCAACCTATCCGGCATTACTGATGAACCGAGTCAATCTCGGATTCTGAGGCCCGCCAGATTTCGGTGCCAACTCCGACCTGACAACAGGACAGATGAGCCAGGAGGCCTCAACCCATGTCTATTTCGACTGTCGTACCAAGTTCAACTGGGGCGGCGAGCATCGGCTCGGCCCATGCGCTCAAGTGCCGCGAATGCGGAGCCCATTACCCCCTCGACGCGAGCTATGCCTGCCTTGAGTGCTTTGGCCCCCTCGAGGTTGCCTACGAACGCTCGACTGTCACTCGCGAGCAGATTGAGTCGGGGCCCCAATCCATGTGGCGCTACGAAGCCCTCCTCCCGGTCGTCCCGGGCGCGGCTGGACGCCCAGGACTCAACCCCGGCCTGACCAAACTCGTCCGCGCAGACAACCTCGCGGCGGCGCTGGGCGCAAAGGCCGTATGGGTGAAGGATGACTCGGGCAATCCGACCCACTCCTTCAAGGACCGTGTCGTCGCCGTTGCACTTGAAAACGCGCGGCGCCTCGGCTACGAGACGATCGCGTGCGCGTCCACGGGCAATCTCGCGAATGCGGTCGCTGCCGCGGCGGCGAGGGCGGGCCTGACATCGGTGGTGTTCGTCCCCTCGAACCTCGAGGCAGGCAAGATCGTCACGACCGCGGTCTACGGCGGGACCCTCGTCGCGATCGACGGCAATTACGACGACGTGAACCGCCTGTGCACCGAGGTTGCGGCGCAGCGCGACTGGGGGTTCGTGAACGTGAACCTGCGGCCGTACTACGCCGAGGGCAGCAAGACGGTGGGCTACGAGATCGCCGAGCAGCTCGGCTGGCGACTGCCTGATGCAGTCATCTCGCCGGTGGCGTCCGGGTCGCTGCTCACGAAGGTCGACAAGGCCTTCCGCGAGTTCACCGAGCTCGGCCTCGTGGCCGAGCGGCCGTACCGGGTCTTCGGGGCGCAGGCCACCGGATGCTCGCCCGTCTCGCAGGCATTCCGTGCCGGTCAGGACTTCTGCACCCCCGTTAAACCCAACACCATCGCAAAATCGCTCGCCATCGGCAATCCGGCCGACGGCCCCTACGCGCTCGACGTTGCACGCCGCACCGGTGGTGCCATTGCCGACGTCACCGACGATGAGGTCGTCGAGGGAATCACGCTTCTGGCTCGAACTGAAGGGATCTTCGCCGAGACCGCTGGAGGGGTCGTCGTTGCCACGTATCGAAAACTCCTTCGCGAGGGTCTCATCGACCCGGACGCCGAGGTGGTCCTCCTCAACACCGGAGACGGGCTCAAGACGCTCGACGCTGTCGCACCAACGTGCCAGCCGACCATGACCATCACCCCGTCCTACGCAGCCTTCGATGCGGCCTACGACGCGATCAACATCGGGGGAGCGGCATGAGCGCGAGCATCCGGATCCCAACGATCCTGCGCACCTACACGGGAGGAGCGGCTGAGGTCACCGTCGCAGGCTCGACCCTGCGGGAGTCGATCAGTGACCTCGACATGCAGTGCCCGGGCATCGCAGCGAGGGTCCTCGACGATGCCGGAGCGCTGCGCCGATTTGTCAATGTCTACATCAATGACGATGACGTGAGGTTCCTCGACAACCTCGACACCCCGATCCTTGATGGTGCACAGATCTCCATTATTCCGGCCGTGGCGGGTGGCGCGTGAGGACCGGAAGCGAACTCACGAAGCGGCGCTACATCGACTTCTGCCGCGTGACCGCGACGGCCTGTCGGGCCTGACCCACGCCCGCATGGACGCACCTAAGCGCCCTTCGGCGAGCAACCGAGCTTGAGTCATACCCCGAATGGGGCCATTCACCCAGCAGTATCAACAGTCATTGGAGAAGCACGCACATGTCACGAACAGATGTTCTCGTCAACGCCGAGTGGGTTCTCGCCCATGCATCCGATCCGAACGTCGTTCTCATTGAGGTCGATGAGGACGTTTCGGCCTACGACACCGGCCACATCGCCGGCGCTGTCAGGGTCGACTGGCGACAGGACCTGCAGGATCCGGTACGCCGCGACCTCGTCACGCCGGAGGCCTTCGCCGCCCTCTTGAGCAAGAATGGCATCGGCCCGGACACAACCGTCGTGCTGTACGGCGGCAACAACAACTGGTTCGCGGCCTACGCGTACTGGTACTTCAAGCTCTACGGCCACGACAACGTGAAGCTGCTCGACGGTGGACGCAAGAAGTGGGAGCTCGACGGTCGGGAGCTCGTCACCGAGGTCCCCGTGCGCGCAGCTACCGACTACCCCGTTCCGACCGAGCGTGTCGAGCTTCGGTCGAAGCGTGATGAGGTCATCGCCGCGATCGGCAAGGTCCAGCTCATTGATGTCCGATCACCTGATGAGTATTCGGGTCGACTGCTCGCCCCGGCCCACCTGCCTCAGGAGCAGTCGCAGCGCCCGGGCCACATCCCCACGGCAAGTAACGTGCCGTGGTCGAAGGCCGCGAATGACGACGGCACCTTCAAGTCCGATGCCGACCTCGTCGAGCTTTACACGACAGCAGGCCTGACCGAAGGTGCCCCAACCATCGCCTACTGCAGGATCGGTGAGCGTTCTGCTCACACCTGGTTCGTCCTGCATGAGGTCCTCGGCTGGGACAACGTGACGAACTACGACGGATCGTGGACCGAGTACGGCTCGCTGGTCGGGGTCCCGGTCCAGATCGGTGACGCAGCTGGCTCGCCCGCCGGGGGTGGTGCCTGATGTGCGGCGCGAATCCCGAGCGTTCGCAGACCGGGGACTACGCCATCACCGGGACCGTCGTTGTCGATGGTGAGCGGAAAGCCGGTGCCTATGTGCGACTCCTCGACAAGAACGGTGAGTTCGTGGCGGAGAGCCCGACGAGCAAGGGTGGCGCCTTCGCGTTCTTCGTTGCGCAGGGTTCGTGGACGGTGCGACTGGTGCTGCCCAGCGGTTCAATTGACCGCTCGACAGTCGTGGTGGATCAAGCCGGCTCGACGGTCGAGTTCGTGGTGTAGCTGGTTCTTCTCCTGCGGCCTAGCTGAACTGGGTCAGGTAGATGGCGGTGACAAGGAGCGTGCCGCCGCCGATTCGATACCAGACGCGCATCGAATCCCTCAGGTACCAACGAGTGTCGCCCTCGCGGGGTTCCTTCCCGAACATGCCGATCGCCGCGAGGGCGAGGCCCGGGAGCATGAGGATGACGAAGGATGTTCTCGCGAGGTCACGGCCATCGGTGATGAGTAGGGATATTGCCGTTGAGATGCCGAGTGATACCAGCAGAATCAGGACGAGCTTGGGAATCCCGACCGGGACTGCGTGAAACAGACGCGGGCTGTTTGGCAGGTACTTGGCGATGATCTCGCAGGCTTGGGCTGCCGCAAAGATGGCAGCTCCAGCCCAGAGTTGCCAGGACGTGCCGATGAAGGCGACCGCCACGAAGACGAACAGGATGGTGCGTAGCCCGGCGACGATGCTGCGGTGGAGCAGGCCGGGGGTCGGGTTTACCGCAGGGGCAACCTCGGCGATGCGCGAGGGCAAGGTGCGGGCCGCGAACTCCTCGAGACTTACTCGCATGAGGAGTCCGATGAGGGCAATGAGCGCGATGAGGTTGGCGGACGACACGATCGGGAGCTGGTACCCGGAAAGCCCGGCCAGCGCCCCGACCATGCTCTGCACCGCAAAGGCACCGATGAGCGGGATGATGACGAAATCAGTCACCCGCTCCCACACGTCGTAGTCGTCGCGGCCGCGACGAAGGGGCCGCGTAGAGCCGGCGATGAGTGCCGGGCCGAAGCCGATGACCCCTAAGCCGAGGAGCGTGCGAATGCTGTCGGCCCCGGTGATACCGCCCGAGAAGGCGACACCTGCGGTGAACACGACGAAGGCGGCGAAGCCGGCCATCGCGTCGAGGGCGCCGATGAAGGTGATGAGGCCCAGGATCATGACGCTCGGGGCGAGCGCGAGGCCGTTCACTCCGATCACTCCGAGGACTGCCAGGACGACGGCGGCTATCGGCAGGAGCAGGGCGCCAGACCCAAATATGGCCCGCAGATAGGTGTTGTCGGCGAAGAGCCGTGCAGTGAGGGGGGAGATACGCGACACCATGGCGATCGAGACATGGTGCGAGCGATCGATGTGGGTGGTGAACGGGGGCCGCCAGATGCGCCATCGATCGGTCAATCCGGCGGATCCCAGCACGGCCGCGAGCCCCGTGAAGGATGCGTCGACACTTGCGAGGCTGCCCTCGCTCCGCTCAGCGCGCACATGCCCACCCTGGTGCCGCCCGACTTCCTCGGCCCGCTTGTTCTGTGCATCGGAGGATCCCGAGCCCGAGCCGGAGCCGGAGCCGGATCCCGAGCCGGAGCCGGAGGGGGATGGCGCTGGCACACCTCCGGCCATGACCCCGGCCGACAGCCCTACGACGCCGAGCACGGCGACAAGCGCGATCGTGGTGTCGACCACCTGCTTCGGCTGGTCGAGGGGGTTGTACGTCGGCAGGGTGATGCTTCGTTGCTGGGTCGTGGCGCCCCGCGGTTCTGCCACCGCTGCTAGGTCACTGACCGGATTGAGAACCTGCTGCGTTGACGCCTCCGTGACTGCCGGTGATGGCACGTCGGTCGGAGTCGGGGACGGAGTCGGGGTCGGAGTCGCGGGCTCCGACGCAACCAGGGCTCGGCTGCCGGATATTCCACCCGAAGGACTGTCACTTGGTACTGCCGTCACCGAGATCGTTGTTTCACCCGCTCGGTTCGCAGTGACGAGCACGTCGGGTATCCCGTTTATGATCGACGAGTACGGGGCGGTGATGGTCGCACTGGGCCCAGAAGGTCCGCCGCCGATCGAGACGGTGCCGAACTCGACGGAAACAGTGACGCGGATCATCATCCCCGCTCCCGCCTCGTTGTAACCACCATCAACGAATGCGATCGAAACCGCCACGGGAGAGCCGACGATCAATTCCGAGGCGCCAATGGAGATAACGGGAGCGTTATTACCGTTACCGTTACCGTTGCCGCCACCGCCCGAACCTCCGCCAGGCGATGAGGTGTTTGTCGAGCCAGGGTCGTTCGGTGTCGTCACGCCCGAGTTGGGTTTGGCGGCCGGGGTCGGGAATGGACTCGGGGCCTTCCCTGGCTCGCCGGGCGGTGGCTCGGGGCAGGCCGGTCCACCCTCACCGCATGGCGGCTTGGGGTAAGTGCCGGGCGCTGGTGTGCCGGGGGTCGGCGTAATGGGCTCGCACGGCAGTCCGGTGTTGCCGCACGGCGGTGGCTCGGTGGGAGTGTCCTCGGCGTTCGCGAGTCCTGTCCCGAGCAGTCCGGCGGAGAGGGCGGCGAGCAGGAGACAGCAGAAACCCAGCACCGCGCAGCGCAATTTGCGGCCCATGCTGTACCCCTTCAACGGCGGCAGGATGATCATGAGAGTACGGCAGAGGCAAAGGTCATACCCCCCATTCCCAATAGTTCGCAGCGGTGTTCTCAAACCCCCGTTGGCTCTCGAGTGGCAACAGTCCGGTGAATTGGCGATGATTCGAGGGCCGAACCCCCCTCACTGTCGGCGTCGCCCAAGTGCAGTGAGGATCCCGGATGTGCCTCTCCCCGCAGTTCGATGCCGTCGTGGCTGTCGGCATCAGCGTGGTTGCCGTGGATGCCCTCCGGCACTGCCGAACGGGTCGTGAAGTGCCGCTGGCCCTGCTCCCGGCGATCTTCGTCGCTCACACCCTCCTCTCGGCAGTCATGTGGCTCGGAGTCGACGGTTTGGTCTCGGATGACATGGCCCAGTCCGCAGCCACCCTCTACCTGTTCATCGCCTACGCGCTGATGCCGATCTACCTGCCGATCGCGATTCTCCTCATCGAGCCACCCGGCTGGCATCGGCGTGCTGTCGTCGCGATGTGCGGGGTCGGCGCAATCCCTGCTGTCGGGTACGCGGTTGCGCTGGGGCTCGGACGGGGGACGGCGATGCCGGACAGCTACTACATCGCCTTCAGCATCGATGGGACGGCCGGACTGCTCGGAGTGCTGTACGTGGTGAGCACCTGCGGTGCCCTACTGCTCTCTGGCTCGGCGCCGCTCATCTCGTGGGGGCTCGTCAACGCGGTCGTCCTATCGGGACTGGTCGCCTGGAACAGCCTTGGCCTGCCGGCCCTGTGGTGCCTGTGGGCCGCCATGACCAGCGTGTGCGTTGCATGGTTCATGCGGCGAGCGCGGGCGATGGAGCCGGGAACGGACTGGGTTGAGACCGCGCTTCAGCCGCGTGGGCTGCGGCCCTAAGGCCCGGACTTGCTTCGGTGCGCCGCGTAGGACTTGAACCTACAACCCGCTGATTAAGAGTCAGCTGCTCTACCACTTGAGCTAGCGGCGCGCGGTGGAAAGACTAACAGCAGGGGTCAGGGCAGCCGCCATCGCCGTGGCGATGACGCTCTGCCCGGTGGGGTTCGGGTGGAACGACGCGCTGCTCATGCCGTTCAGTGCGGTGAGGCCGAAGGCCCAGGCCTGCTCCCCGGCGCAAATCCCGTGACCCTCAGCCGAGTCGCCGGACGCCGACCACGAGCCGGTCACTGGAGTCCAACCCAGGGCTGTTGTCGCCGCGATCTGCTGGTTGAGGGTGCCGCTCGCGAGGGGGAACGTGACGGGGGTGCGTGAGGTGGTGAGGTAGTCGTATGTTGCTGCCGGGGTGGGGACGAGGGTCGTATCACGCGCCCAGGCCATGTTTGCCGCTCGGATCGTGAGGTAGTCGCAGGGAGCCCCGTTTGGTGCACGAGTGATGTCGGGGTAGAGGGTCGGCAGGATCTGGGCGCCCGGGGCCATGCGCAGGGGAGCGGAACCGGCGCCCGGGCCGGTCACGGAGCATGAGGCGCCACCGAGGCACCCCGCGATCCGGGCATAGGCGGCAGGCAACTGTGCGGTGCGGGCCTGGACGCCAGCCTGCACGGTCGGATAGCCGGTGAGGATCCCGCGTGGTGGTGCGCCGATGGGGCAGTTCGCATCGGAGGCGCAGGCGGTGAGCACGGAGGCGAAGCCGACGTCATTTCCACCGACGGACAACGTCACGAGGTCGATCTGGCGGTCACCGATGATCTGGCGCACCTGCTCGACCTGACTCTTGGACTGACCCACTGCGGTGAATGGGCCAAGGACGCCCGCTGACACGGTGGCTCCGCTGCATGCGACGTCGACGAGGGTGACTGACGTCTTGGGCGATGACCGCTCGAGGGCGAGGGCGGCTTGGGCCGGAGCCCCACGAGTGCTCCGGTTGCACGGGTCGTCGTCCCAATAGGGGGTGAAGCGGGAGAGCAGCCCACCCTCGGTCAGCCAGGACTCGACGTTTCGCGGATTGCCCTCCCCAGAAGCGTAGGAGTCGCCGAGAGCGACCATGAGGATATTCGAGACGGCAGCCTTGACAGCCTTGCTGTCCGCCTTCTTGCCCGTGGTCACCCGCAGGGTGAGCGTATGGGGCCCCTCAGGCAATAGCACAGTAGTGCCACAGGTTTTCTTCTTTAGTGCCCGCTCGCTCGTGGTGGTCGATGTTCCAGCAGGGCCGACGATTGTCCATGTGTAGCGGTCACCGGTGGAGGCGCAGGCGTCGAGCCGCACTGGGTAGCCGGCCTGGTCGAGGTACCAGGACAGGTTGCCGCCGATGAGGCGCTCATTGGGTTGGGCGACGCCGTTGCCCGCACCGACGAACGTGGCGGAGGGATTCATGGTGAGGGCGCCCGCCGATGGAACTCCGCCGTCACCGTCGATGAAGCCGTCTCCGCCGTTGTCCTTCGACATCGGCACCATCGACCACTTCGGAACGGACGCCGGTGCGGTTGCCGCCAAGGCCGGAGCCATTGGCAGGGATACGGCGGCGAGCGAAGCGAGCGTCAGTCCGATGAACACCGGTGTCCTCATGCGTCAACCGTACGTCATGTCCGGACATGGACGGCTGCGCGCTGACAGAGGTCCCGTCGATTCGCGACATCCTGCCCATGCGGCGAGCCGCTCTCGGCTTGGAGAGTGGATCGGGTGGGGACAGGGAGGGGGCAGGGCCGTGGTCGTCGCGGATGGGGCCCGCTGATCCTCGTCCCGATCCTGGCGGTGGGAATGCAGGTGACTGTCAACTCGGTGTCCATCGACGGTGGCGCAGGGTCGAGCGTGCCCGCGGCGAACCCGGGCCCATCACCTGGTGCATCGATCCTGAATCGAGCGCTGACGGAGCCGCCGATCGTGGCTGCCGGCCCTGCGGTTCGGTTCCTGAGCGGGGACACTGACGCGAGGACTGCGGCGCGGTGGTCACGTTGCGTGCCGATCCGATGGACGATCGACCCGATGAACATCGACGCCTCGGGGGTCGATGAGTCGCAGGAGATCGCGCGTTGGATCTCGGTTGTCGATTCGTTCGCAGCGGCAACGGGGTATCGATTCGACTACGTCACGTCGCGACGCGGGGACGCAGGTCACCGCCCCGGCGTTCTCCCGGCGATCGACGGGATCGACATCGTCATCACCTACGAGAGCGCAGATGACGTCGGCGATTACCGCCGCCCAACGCTGGACGAGACCAGGAGGATTGCCGAGTCGTGGCTTTCGTGGACGGAGGACGGATCCGGCGCGAAGATCGCGACCGTGGGATCGGTGATCATGGACTACCGAGACCTCTCGACAACGACATCGACCAGGCAGTACGACCCGACCGACCGCATGGCACTCATGTCCCACGAGTTCGGGCACGTCATGGGCCTAGGCCATGACGAGGACGAATCGACCGTGATGTTCGACGAGTGGACCGCGGGCAAGGCCGGGCTCACTCCTGCGGACATCGAAGGCCTCGTGTTACTCGCCGAGGAACCATGCCCGCAGGCGGGAATGACGGACGAGGTCGAATCAAAGACTCGCTGAGGGGAGCATCAGCCGTGATAGCAGCATGAACATGGCGCCTGACGGGTCGATGATCCCGCTGAACCTCATGTCGCCCATTTGCATCGGGGCGAGGAACTCGCGGCCGCCGAGCTCGGTGGCGAGCCAGGTCGAGGCATCGCAATCGGCGACCGAGAAATAGACGGCCCAGGAGCTCGGCGCCTGCGGCGGAACGGCAGGAGGCATCGGCATTGCTCCGGCGACCGTCTTGTCGTCCCCTGCCTTCGCGTCCAGCACGGCGACCAGGTATTCGCTGTTGTCCGGCGTCGTCCACTCCCAGCCGAAGACGGCCTCGTAGAAGCGCGATGCGCGGGGCAGGTCACGAGTCTGGAGCTCGTTCCAGGCCATGGCGCCGGGAGTATCGACGACGTCGACGCCTTGATGCTCCTCGGGCTGCCAGAGTCCGACGACCGCGCCTGATGGATCGGCGATCAGGGCCATACGGCCCTCCGGAGGAATCTCCATCGGCTCCATAACGACGGAGCCGCCTGCCTCGGTCGCCCGACCCATCGCGTGCTCGAGGCTCTCGACGTTTACGTAGGAGGTCCAGGTGGGCGGGATGCCGGCCGCGCGCAGTTCGGGGGGCTGGGTGCCGAGGCCCGCCACGACCTGCCCGTGGAGCAGGAACGTGGTGTAGGGCGGGCCGTTCGGGGTTTGCATGTCCTTGGCATCCCAGCCGAACAGGCCGCAGTAGAAGTCGCGGGCCCGCACCGGGTCGGGGGTCATGAGGTCGATCCAGCTGAACTGGCCTTCGGGATATCGCACGGGGAACCTCCAAGGTGGTCGTTACCCCGAGTCCACACGCGTGTCGATCAGGTGTCCACGCCGGCCGGGTGAGGAGGGCTCTCGGTTTGCGCACGGAATCGCGACCGATCCGGCCAAAGGTCCGCGTCGAGCGCGGTCTCGAGGACCGCGAGGGTGTGGACATCCGGGACGGTCTCCCCGGCGAGGGTGCGGCCCAGGCTCGTGGCATCGATCCCTGCGCTCCGTGCCACTGAGCGCAGGGATCGATCCCCCGCCGAGGCCCGGTAGCTCGCGACGATCGCAGCCGTGACGAGGGCGTAGGCCGGGGCATCGGGCGCGAACGGGCCGGTTGGCCACACCCCGCCCGGGGCAACCCAGTCGCGCGGCGGGGTGTAGCGACGGGCGGACATGGGGGCAGTGTGCCGTATCGGGGCGGCCGGATGCCTCAGGCGGCGGTGCTGCCGCGCTGATCTGCGCGGATTGTCACGAGCATGCCGGATTCGGTGCGCGCCGCGATACCGAGAACCGGGATACCGGTGTCACCGGCGAGGTCGGCGGTGGCCTTGGCCCACCGCCGGTCGAGGCTGTTGACGTGCGCTCCGCCGACCCGGTGGTGAAGAAGTCCGATGGCCGGTGACAGGCCTTCCCTGCGATAGTGCTCAGCGACCTTGAGGAAGACATCGAGTAGGGCACGGCAGTCTCGTGGCGTGGGATTCGACGGGGCATCGGCGATGACGCTGACCGAGAGACCCATGCCCGAGCCGAGGTCGATGAGAACGGCGACGGAGCCAGCACGGCGGTCGTACGCAGGGATGTGGTCGGCGACGAATCGCAGTGGGTCGGCGTTCGAGGCGGCGAGCAATTCGGCGTCTGTGAGGCCAGCCCAGCGACCGATGTACTCGGCGTGGTTGCCGTACGGGGCGGGCTCGTTGTCGCCGGGACATAGTGGTTTCGGAGGATTCGATTCGATTGACATGACCGGAGTGTCAGGGAGGCGCCCTGTGGACGGCACCTTGCTATCCACAGGGTGCCTGGGGTAGTGGCGATGACTGATCAATGATGGGTCCTCAGTCGTCCACACTGGCCGATAACCCGTGAGTGAAGGCGGCTTCGGGTCCGGCGTCGTGCCACGCTCTACCTGCGAGCCCGCGTCCCCGCCGCGATCGGTGAGCCTCGCGCCGACCCGCAATGAAGCCGAGTGATCGAGAACCCGTAGTGAAACCGAGTCATCGAGAGAAAGCAATCGAGAGAAAGCAATCGAGAAGGATGGGGACGAACATGAGCAGGAACGCAACGAGGGTGACTTCGCTGGTGGGGGCCGTTGTGCTGATGACGGCGCTCGCGGCACCGGCCCTCGCAGGCCCGGGCGGTGGCGGCAGCGGCAAGGGCCAGCAGAGTACTTCAAGCCATCGCGGCCCGGGGGTGCCGGAGGCAGGGGCCACGGAGGCCGGGGCCGAGGGATCGGGTGGCCATGGCATCGGTATCGGCCGGCTCAGCGGCCTGGACTTGACGCCGCAGCAGATCACGGCGGTTCACCGGGCGCTTGTCGAGGCGCGGGCGACGATGCAGATGAGTGGCCGAGCTGTAGCCATCGCTGCACTTCTCAAGGCGCAGACGATCAACGAGACGCAGGCAAAGGCGCTTGCGGGAGCTGTCGGGCGGTCTGCGATCCGGGGGCTCATCGCATTGGGGACCATCACGAGGGCGCAGGCGCGGGCGCTGAAGGCGGCGATGGCGCCGATCGGGGCGCCGGATCGCACTGCGGCGAACCTCGCGGCGCTGAATGCCCTCGTTGGCGCCGCAGTCATCGATGCTGACGACGTCACGAACATCATGGCGCGCCTGTCCTCTAATGAGGCCTCTAGCCAGGGGATTTCGCAGGGCCAGGGAAAGCCGCAGAGCCCGGAATCTGAGGAATCGGGCCATGGTCATGGGCAGGGATCGGCGCACTCGAACTCCGGTGGCCATGACCAGGACACCCTCGGTGTCATAGGCGCGGACGACGACTCCGAGGACGGCACAGACGACTAGGCGATCGCCTCGCGCAGAGGGCAAGAGCCGCTGACCCCTGCGCTCGAAATGCAACGCTCGACATGCAATATCGGGGGTCAGCGCTTTCACTTCGCAAGCGAAGAAGGGTCGACAGAACATCGGGGGAGGACAGAACATGCGAACGAGACGACGGGCAGGTTCAAGGGCTGCCGATTACCTGCTGCCTGACCGAGGGACGACTGCAGTTGAGTACGCATTGATCGTCGCGGGCGTGGCCTTGACTGCCGTATTGGGCATTCAAGCGCTCGGCGGAGCGGTCGGTTCGACATTCGAAAGTCAGGCGGGTGCACTTGCGGGCCAGTCGATGTCACCCACGCCGACTCCCACGGCGACTCCTACGCCGACTCCGACGCCCACTCCCACGCCGACTCCTACGCCCACTCCGACGCCGACTCCGACGCCGACTCCGACGCCCACTCCCACGGCGACTCCCACGCCCACTCCTACTCCGACGCAGACGACCGGATCCGTAGCAAAGAAGGAATCCACCTCCATCAACGTGCTGTCCGGGGTCTCCGGCGCCAGTCTCTCCGGCGTCACGATCACCTCGGAGCCGAGCGGAGCGAGTTCCATCACATGGAATGCGGACGGCACGATCAAATACACGGCGCCGAACAAGGAGGGCACGACGGTCATCACCTACACGTATGTCCTGAAGGGAGTCACGAGGACGGGACAGCTCACGCTCACCGTCAGATGATTGTGTTGACTGTGATGCAACCCCATCCTCAGTAGGATAACCTTTGGCGCGAAGCGCAAGAGCACCTATCAGGGATGCTCGCGCGAACATGTCTCGCGCCACGGGGGTGTTTGGGAATGCTGAGAAACTACGATGGCGCGCAGGCTCGCATGGAGGACCTGCCACGTCGGCGGCGGACGGCTCGGGCGATAGCGAACGATGAGGCCATCAGGGCAGCCGCCATTGCGGTGATCGTCGATTCCGGCTGGGATGCTATGACCTTCTCGGAGGTGGCCAAGCGCGCGAACCTCACGGTGGGGGCCGTGTATGGCCGCGCGGAGAGCAAGGCTGAGCTGGGTGCCGACCTTTGGACCTCATCGCTCTACCCGGCACTGTCGGCCGGGCTCGCGGGGCTGGGCGAGACCATTGCCTCGGGTTCGGTTCCGGAGGTGGCGCAGGTCCTGAAGTCGTGGTCCGAGCCCAGCGATGCGCTGCAGGCCGCGACGGCCTTGGCGATCGCCGCGATCTTCGACGAAGATCTCCATGAGGTCATCGGGCCAGACATGGCAGCCCTTCTGAACGCGCACTGTGGCCTGATTGACGGCCGATCAGGGCCCTCCGCTGCAGCCAGTGCGCTATCCATCGGCGGTGCATTCGGGCGAGTGCTCGCGGCCCGGGACGGCGCGAGACCCCCGGTCTCGGGCAAGCAGGCCGCCCAGCGCGAGATAGACATGTCGCTCGCAAGAGGCCGGGCTCAGGCACTGCCCCGGCTGCCAGTGATCACCTTCCAGCGCACGCCCACCACGAGTGATCCGCATCTGGACCTCCTGCAGATTGCGGCCCTTGATGTCATCGGCCGGGTGGGCTACCGGCGTGCCACGGTGGCGCGCATCTGTCGATTGGCGCAGGTGAGCAGCGGATCGATGTTCGCCAGGTTCGAGTCCAAGGCCGACCTCGTGACGAGTGCTGCGTCGGTGATGCTCGTCTCTCATGCGGAGCAGACCCGTGCACTGAAAGCCGTTTCGTCCAGCAGCGGTCCGGCGATCTCCAACGCGATGCTCCTTCGCGCGTTCCTTGACCCGGCGGCCCAGGGCCAGCGGGGCCTGAGGCTCGAACTGGCGCGGGTCTCGCAGCATGAGCCCGACCTTCAGGGAATCGACGTGCTCGGTTCCGCGGCGCAGCACCCGCTCCTGGGCCTTGGGCTGGTGGGCTCCTATGCCGGCGAGGTTGCCCGGCTCCCGTTCGTCGTCCCGCTGGCGGCTGCGCGCCCATGAGTGGACCTCGCGCGAGCTATCCTCGCGCGAGTTTCATGATCCCGGTGTAGTCGGCTGCGTTGATGGATGCGTCAATGAGGAATGGCCGGTCGGCAGACTGGTCGAGGGCTGTGCGCAGCTCATCGCAGTCGCGAGCAGTGGCCGAGTCGATTCCGATGGCCGTGGCGACGCCGGCGAAGGAGATCGGTGAGTAGCCGACTGCGGCGGCACCGCCCTGCGCCTCGCCCTGCTTGAGCTTGATGAGCGTGAGTGATGCGTCGTTGAAGACGATGACCGTGACATCAAGCTGTCGGCGGCTCAGCAACTCGAGCTCGGCGAGGACCATGCCCAGACCGCCGTCGCCGACGAAGCAGATGACCTTGCGATCGGGGAAGGCGGTAGCCGCGGCAATCGCGGCTGGCAGGGAGAATCCCATGGTGGCGAGGCCGTTCGAGATGAGCACGGAGTTCGCGGCCGTACTGCGCCACAGCGGCATTGCTACGAGCATGTGGGCACCGGCATCGACGGTGACGAGGGCCGCGGGGAATCGCTCATGGGTGATCGAGACGACGTCCTGAGGGCGAAGTGATGACGTGCCGGGAAGGTCGATGAGGCCGGCTGCGAGATCCGGGCGGGCATGGCCGTCTGGCCAGGTGCCGGTGAATGACGGGAGGACCTCACCAAGGAGGGAGTCGTAGTCGCCGATGATGAGGGTGGGGCTGCCGAAGTAGGCGGTCTCGATCGGGTGGCTGTGAAGGAGGATGACCTCGGCGTCGTGGGGCCACGGACCTGGCATCGGCTCGACTGAGTCGAGTCCGATCCCGATGATCACGTCGGCCGAAGCGAGCAGGGGCATCTCTGCCAAGACGCCGGTGAAGAACCCGGCGTGGTTGGGGGAGGAGTCGGGGATGATCCCCTTGGCCTCGTAGGTGACAAGGACGGGGACGCCTGTGGCCTCGACCGCAGCGCGGATCGTGGCGGCGGACGCGACCGCGTCGAGTCCGATGATGATGACGGGGCGTCGCGCAGCGGCGATCAGGCTGCGGGCTCGGTGTCGCTCACCTAGGTCGGTGGGACTGACCAACGGGGGATCCGGCGGCATGTCGCCGGGCTGCGTCGGGTCGAAGGCGAGGTGGACCGCTCCCTGCGGAGCGGATCGAGCCAGGGCGATCGCCGCGGCGACCGTTGCGCCCGGGTCCCGATGACCGAGGACCCCGCTCCATTTCGTCACCGGAGCCGCGGCAGCGACCTGGTCGAGGCGTTGGTGCGCGGTCCGCGCGGTCTGGGCCTCGGGCACGGTGTCGGAGATGAGCACGAGCGGTGAGCGATCGAGGGTCGCCTGCGCGAGCCCGTTGATCGCGCTCGTGAGCCCAGGGCCTCTCGTGACGATCGCGATGCCGACCGTGCCGGTGACCCGGCCGTGGGTACTCGCCATGATGCAGGCTGCGGTCTCGCCGTGGGCGAGAACAAAGTCAATGCCGAGGTCGTGCGCCGCCCCGATCATCTCGAGATTCGGGCCGCCGCCCGGCACCCCGAAGATGGTCGTGACGCCGTCGGTGTGCAGCGCCCGGGCCATCGCCCGAGCAAGTTCCCTCGCCATGTCAGTCCAGCAGTTCAACCGTGATGAAGAGCATGTCGCTGTCGCCGTAGTTCTCGAAGTCGTGAAGCCACGGGTCCTGCGCCGAGTGCTCGGAGTAGTTGGTATCGCCAGCGCTGTACTCCCGGGTGATCATCGATCCGTCTTGGCTGCGCTGCCGGCCGATGCCTCCCTCGACCACGGTCCAGAAGTAGCGTCGAGTATGCGCGTGGAAGGGTCCTCGCTCGCCGGGCTTGAGTCGAACCTCCCAGACTCGGATCGATGGGTTTTCGAACCAGAGCTTGGTTCCGACATCGAGGTTGTCGGGCGCGGCCTTCAACTCCTCGGTGTAGTCGTCCGGGTTGAAGGTCTCCTCTGCGATCACTCGAGCGGTCATGCCGTCCTCCTCCTTGGCTGTCGGTTCACTGGTTTGCGTTCACGATTCGGGTGTTCATGCGGGAGCCGCCGGCTCGAGAAAGATCGGGGCATGCTCCCCGAGGAGGGGCGCGCGGGTGAAGTGGTCCGTCGGGGTCGCGCTGAACTTGATGGGGGCGCCGACGATGTCGATCATCCGGCCGGAGGGGTGCGGCACCTCGACGATCATCCGACGCGCGCTCGTATTCGGGTCGGCGGCAATATCCGCCGCGCTGTTGACGGGCCCGCATGGCACTAGGCCGGTGAGCGCGCTCACGACCCCGTCGGTCGTGAGCGTCGTCGACCACGCTTCGACTTCGGCATAGACGAGCGAGGCATGCTCGACCCTCGCCTCGTTCGTGGCGAAGCGGGCATCGGTGCCGAGTTCGGGACGGCCCATCACGGTGACGAGGGCAATCCAATGGTTATCGGTGGGGGAGGCGACCGCGACGAATCCGTCGGAGGTGCGCAGCAGGCCGTATGGACATAGCAGCGGATGGGTGTTGCCCTGCGGCTCGGGGGCAAGGCCGGTGATGGAGTGCTGGTAGACGATTCGCTCGGTGAGGGCCAGGACTGAGTCGATCATCGCGACGTCGACGAGTTGTCCCTCGCCAGTCATCGTGACGTGATGGACGGCTGCGAGGATGCCGCATGCCGACAGGACTGCCGGGAAGATGTCGCCGATCCCGGGGCCGACCTTCATCGGATGGCTGGAGTCGGCCCCCGTGATGCTCATGAGACCGGCCATTGCCTGCGCGATGATGTCGAACGCCGGCCAGTCTGCGTATGGACTCTCGCCCGTCCGGGGGTCGCCGAACCCGCGGATGCTCGCGTAGACGAGTCGAGGGTTGCGCTCGTGCAGGGTTTCGTATGACAGGCCGAACCGATCCATGACCCCGACCCTGAAGTTCTCGACGAGGATGTCGGCCTCATCGACGAGGGCGAGGAAGGCTTCCACGTCCGGCGGGGAGTTCAGGTCCAGGCACGCACTGCGCTTGTTGCGGTTGACGCTCGCGAAGTAGCCGCCGTAGGTGGTATTCGACGCGGATGACGGTGCGGGGCCGGACGCGCCAGGCCGACCCGGAGTTGCCGCATCGGGGAAGGGCCCCCAGCGCCGAGCGACGTCGCCCTTCGGGGGCTCGATCTTCAGGACGTCAGCGCCCATGTCGGCAAGGAGCATCGTGCAGAACGGGCCGGACAGCACCTGAGTGAGGTCGAGAACGCGGAGTCCGCTCAGCGGTCCTGGCACTGATGCACCCCTTAAGTCTCGACACTTCTGTGAGCCATTGCGGACCATACCGTGTCCTCATGAGAAGACGAATGACGAACATCACTTGACCACTGAATACCCGGGCACTATCTTCCAGAAAGTGTCAGCACTCGCTGATGCTGGCAGGTGCCTATCGCTAATGGGAGTGGTCGATGGCTATCAAGGTTGCGAAGTTCAAGGACGTCGCGTCAGGAACGCAGAACGGTCAGTTCACGGTCGGCGATCGCGATGCGGTCACGAGCCTTGATGACCTCGACCCCATCTACAAGCGCCTGCTCGACGAGCCGGTCACGGCCGTGGTCGCTGTCATGGGGAGCACCGGCCGGCCGAATCTCACGCCGGTCTGGTTCGACTACGTCGGCGACACCGTGCTCCTCAACCTGTCGACCGAGCGCAAGAAGGTCGGGTGGCTGCGGGCGAATCCGCAGGTGAGCTTCCTGCTCATCAATCCCGTCAATGCCTACCACTGGGTGAGCATCAAGGCGACCGCCGTCCGCGAGATCAGCGAGGACGACCCGGTCGAGGGCCCGCGCGTGACCGCCCAGCTCGACCACATCTGGACGAAGTACACCGGCATGGAGCCGCCCTACGGCCTTCGCGATCCGGGGTTCGATGAGCGCCGGGTCCTCTTCGAGCTCAAGGTGGATTCGATCGCTACCTTCGGCCAGCCGTAGGCACACCGTCCCCTTGGTCAGTTCGTCACGGGTTCTGCTGAGCACCATCAGACAGGCGCCCCTTCGTTTCCATGGAAGGAACATCCGTGGGCTCCATGCCTCGGGTCGCTGTTATCGGCGGATCACTGGGCGGCCTCACCGCAGCCCTCCTCCTCAGGGATCTCGGCTGCGAGGTTTCGGTCTACGAGCGTTCCCACCATGAGCTCGAGGCTCGGGGAGCGGGCATTGCCGTACTCGAGGCGACGTGGCGCTACCCGGTGCAGCGGCTCGGGGTCCCGGCCGACGAGTTCTCGTCGAAGACACGCTACGTCCGGTTTCTCGAGAGTGATGGATCGATCACGCACGAGGAGGCTCGGGCCTACCACCTGTCATCGTGGAATGCTGTCTACCGGGTGCTGATGCACGGCTTCGGACGCGAGCACTATCACCTGTCCTCGGAGATGACGACGTTCGTCGACGACGGGGAGCACGTCACGGTGAACTTCGCCGACGGGCGCACCGAGGTCGTCGACCTGCTCGTGTGTGCCGACGGCATAACGTCGGAGGCGCGGCAGACGCTGCTGCCTGAGGTCACGAGCGACTATGCCGGCTACGTCGCCTGGCGCGGGGTCATCCCCGAGTCGGAGCTCTCGGCCGCGACCTTCGATGCACTCCATGAGTCCTTGACGTATCAGGTGATGGAGAACAGCCACATCCTTGTCTACCCGATCCCAGGGCTGGGCGGCGAGGTCGAGCCGGGTCAAAGGCTCATGAACATCGTCTGGTATCGCAATGTTGCACCGGATGACCTCGAGGGGTTCCTCACTGACGTCAATGGAGAGGTGCGCACGGTCTCGGTGCCGCCGGGCCTGGTGAACGACCGTGACATCGAGCAGATGCGGTTCGTCGCCAGATCGCTTCTCGCGCCTGCGCTCGCCGAGGTGGTGACCGGCATCGAGGAGCCCTTCCTCCAAGTCGTCTACGACATCGAGGTTCCGCGCATGGCATTCGGGCGGGTCTGCCTCATCGGTGACGCTGCCTTTGCCTGCCGGCCCCATGCTGCCGCCGGGACAGCGAAGGCCGCGGAGGATGGCTGGATCCTCGCCGAGGAGATCCGGGCTGCGGACGGCGACGTCGTGGCAGCCCTCGCGGCATGGGAGGTTCGACAATTGGCGCTTGGGCAGAGCCTGCTCGCCCGGACGAGGGACATTGGTTCCCGCTCGCAGTTCGAGGGGACCTTCAAGGCGGGTGATCCGGAACTCGTCTTCGGCCTCTACGGCCCGGGGAACTGATCGTGACAGCCCGCAGCCTGGAATCAAGCCTCGATGGCGACGACGAGGCCATCGAGATCGAGACCTCCCTTCGGGGTTCCCCGGAGGCCATCTACGAGCACATGCGCGCACGCATTCTCTCGGGGACCCTGCCCGCCGGGTCAGAGATCACCCAGGTGCAGGCGGCTCGTGCCTACGGCGTGAGCCGGGGGCCGGTCCGCGAGGCCTTCCGGCTACTCCAGCACGAGGGCCTTATCGAGGCCGAGGTGAACTTCCGCGCTCGGGTGACGAGCCTGTCGACCGACGAGGCCGAGCACCTGTATGCGATGCGGATCGTCAATGAGTGCATGGCCCTCGCGGTGAGCATCCCCCTGCTTACCTCGGTGCAGCTCGATGAGCTCGACGCCCTCGTGAGCAGCCTCGGCCCGGACGCAGGGCTCGGGTTCGCAGAATGGGAGGCCTGCCACGAGCGCTTCCACGCCCTGCTCTTCGCCCATGCCGGTGAGCGCACCCGAAGCATGCTCGAGCGTTGGGCCGACTGCACCGAGCGCTATCGGAGGGTATACGTCGCCCAGGGGAATAGTGGCTGGACGATGGGTGCAGCGGAGCATGCCGACCTGGCGCGTGCCTGCCGTGCAGCCGACGTGGATGGCGCGACCGCACTCCTCGCGCAGCATCTTGCGCGCGCCGGCCTCACCCTGGTGGCGATCATGAACCCGAGCCACCAGCCGATGCTCCTGCAGTCGGCGCTCAGGCAGGTCACTTGTTCGGGGCCGTCATAGGAGCATCGTCGCCGAGAAGTCGGTCGCGCGACCGGATTCGTCGAACCTGAAGTAGCTCACTCCATCGCTGCCAACGGGCAGGCGATCTGCACTGTCAGTGCCGAGGACGACGTGGATCTTCTGGGTGCTCCACTTGGTGATGTCCAGGAGCAGCTCGGCGAGCTCGGGGTCGGTGAAATGCCCGTGGGCCTGCGCGACGAGGTCGTCGGTGATGCCGGAGGGCAGCCAGATAAAGGCATCGACGATGCGCAGCGCAACCTTGTGACGCTCGTCGAGATCGCTCTGCTCGTAGTGGTCGACCTTCGCCGCCATGTCGGCGTCTAGCCCGAGGTCGGCTGCGTCGGCGAGCCGTAGCGTCTGGCAGATCCGGCAGTCGTGCTGCCGGGCGCAGCGCAGCCGGATGAGCTCGGTAGTGACGGGGTCCAGGGCAGTCGACCGGACCACGGCATCCTGGTAGGCGGCCATGAGCCTGGCCAATTGCCCATCGCGGCCGAGCGGGCGGCCGTCCGGCCCGCACTCGACCCGGACCGAGCGCTCGGTCATCGAGGTGTCCCGAGGAGTCGCGTCGAGGCGATCTCGAGCCGGACACTCGCCTCCGTCAGGTAGGCGGCCGTGACGAAATCGGACAATCCGCCCGAAGCGAAGTGGCGGCCGGCTGCGGCGACCTGCGCGTCGGTCGTTGCTGACACGTCGATGAGCATCTGGTCGACGAGCGCGATGCAGTCGGCATCCATCGCGGACAGGGGGGCACGATCGCGGCTCGGCGGAGCGTTGGCGAGGGTGGCGCTGATTCGATCACGAACCATCGACATCAGTTCGGGGCCGACGAGGTCGGCGGCCCTGGCTCGCGCCTCCTCGAGGGCTGCAGCCGCATCGGGCTGCAGCGCATCGAGGGTCACGCGATCAGGGTAGCGGTGGAATGCTCGTCAGGACTTGAGCTTCCACTGCTGCCGCGTTGCCGCACTTGCGTTGCAGGTTTCCCACGTGAGGCCGCGCTTGAGGTGAACGGGGCTGCCGCCACCACCTTGGATGGTGCTCGTCCCAGCGGTGAGGCATAGCGAACTGTCTCCGCGCGGCTTGATCTGACCGTTCTTGGCCATGGTGATTGCCTTGAGGCCGGAGGCGCCGCATGAGGTGAGCGTGACGTTGCTGCCGGCGCTTACGCCCGTACCGACGACGCAGACGCTGAACGATGGGAATCGAAGGGAGCCCTTGGCGACACCGCTCGTCGTTACCCCTTGGTCGACGGCGATGCTGCCCTCGTAGTCGTAGCAGGTGTGGGTCTGGAGCGGGCTCGAGGGCTGAGCACTCTGCTTTGAACCGGTCATGTCGACGCAGTAGCCGCGCGGCTCATCGAGGATGGTGACGAGCGCGATCTCGGACGTGCCCGCCGCTGACGCAGTCGGTGCCATGCCGATCGCCATGCCGATGGCGATGGCCATCGCAGCTGGCACGGCAGCCGCGCAGAAGATTCGAGTGCGGAGGGATGCCTTTGTGGGCACGGTCATTGTGGCTCCTTGGTTTTGACATGGATGTCATGTGGACGTCGCTACTGGCTGCGGCAGTGCGCCGCCTGCGTATTCAACTGGTTCCCCCGAGGTTGCGCTACCGTGAAAACACGGTGTTCTTTTGTGACCTAGGGCACAATGGGACTCTCAAGTTGAGGGTCGGAGGCGGTACGGTGCTCAGGACATCAATCATTCGCACCGTCGTGGCCTTGATGGCCGTGTCCATTGCCCTCGGGGCGGTTCCATCTCCCGCGAACGCCGTGAACGACCCGTACGGCGTGTTCGTGGACTCCAGGACGGGGGAGCGCTGGGTGACCATGTCGCCGTCTGAATACCGTGCCAACCCGATCACGCTCGACATGCAGGCCCGGATGGAGGCGCTGTCGGACGGTGACTTCAAGGCAGGCGCCGACTGGGTGTTCGATGGCACCCCTGATCCGAAGTGGGATGTCTTTCAGATTGGTGACGTCACGCGATTCCGAAGCGTCGAGTCAAAGCGCACAATGATTGAATACGTGACCGATGAAAAGGTCTGCACCCGAAAGGTATCGAAGGCCTCGAACGACTCCCTGAAGGTTGATCGAACGGCCCGGTGGACCTGCAATCCGTCGACTGCAAGTACCCCCGACAGCCGCGAGTTCGTCCAGTCCTTTCTGCCACTTTCGGTCGGATCTTCAGCCAAGGACGACAAGGATCGGGTCCTCATGAAGGAGGGCGCGAGTGTGCCGGCGCCAGGGACTTCGAATGCGACCCTGATCATCCTCATCAGGGAGATCAGCCTGCTTCGGAACTACGGTCTCTTTGCCGGCCCGACGGAATACCACGAATTTTCGACGACCGCCACGAACATGGAAACGGTCGAGCAGGCCTTCAATGGACACGCGTGGCTCATGGGCGACTTCGTGCTCTCGACCACGAGCCTTCCTCGCCTGCCCAGGATTCCTTAGAGCCCCGTAGGCCGAAGGGCCTTCAGAGTCCAGCGGGTTCGAAGGCGTCCGGTGACCGTGCCCTCAGCGTCGGTGATGTCGGCGACGACCTCGAACTCGGGCCGGCCCCCTGCGTCGAACATCGCGCGGGCGGCGTCGGCGTCGCCGGTCATTGATGCGGTTGCGGTGAGGTCGCCCTTGGCGATGGAGAGGAACTCCATCCCCGCCGTCATCGGCAGGAGCACGGCCCGGTCGAGCATGTCGCCGAAGGCGGCGACTGCCGCGGCGCCAGTCGCCGACTCGGCGACGAGGAACATCGCTGCGGCGTGCGGGCCACCGACGTGGTTGCGGTACTCGGGTTGGTCGCGCAGGACGACCACTGCGCTTGCGGGCGTGATGTCATCGGCATACTCCAGGCCGAGGGTCGAGACCATCGGGATGAGATTGTGCATGAGCGGGCCGATTGATGCTCCGGGGATTCCTGACATGCCCTCAAGGCTACCGTCCGACCCGGTGGAGCTGAGTGGGATCAGCTGCGGATCCGCTCATTGGCAGGGTCGTACATGGGGCTGAGGCTGGCGGTCGCCGGGTACCTCGTGCCGGCGACATCGACCTCCCATGCGCCCTCCGCGAGGTAGCCGGGGGTGACGGGCTCATCGGCCTCGATCATGGCAAGGCCGACGGCCCCGCCGAGGGTGTGGCCGTAGCTCGCGGCGCGCACGTAGCCGACGGCCCGGCCGTTGCGATACACGACCTCGCCGTGAAACATCAACGGTGAGGCGTCGAGCAGGAGAACTTGCACAAGACGGCGCCTGAGCGGCCCGGCGGCCTTCTTGGCGGCCACGGTGTCGCGGCCGATGAACCCTTGATCCTTGTCGAGTGCGACGGCAAAGCCGAGGCCCGCCTCGAGCACGCAGTCGGTGTTGTCGATGTCGTGGCCGTAGTCGCGATAGGCCTTCTCCATCCGCAGGCTCGCGAGCGCCTTCAGGCCGACATGACGCACGCCGAGGGGTTCGCCGGCATCGAGGAGGCGCCGGTACACGTGCATGGCCTGCTCCGTCGAGGGGTAGAGCTCGTAGCCGAGCTCGCCGAGGTAGGTGATTCGAACGCACAGGACACGGGCGAAACCGAGATCGATCATTCGCGCGGTTCGAAACGGGAACGCGTCGTTTGAGAGGTCGACGGTCGTCAGGCTTTGGAGGAGCTGACGGGAGAGGGGCCCTTGAACGTTGATCTGGGCGTAGGCGGCGGTGACATCGGTGACGAATGCATGCGAGTCGCCGATGTGACGACGCAGCCAGCCAAGGGCGTGCTGGCGCGCATTGTCGGATGCCACCACCATGAAGGTCTCGTCATCGAGTTTCGTCACGGTGAGATCGGCCTCGATGAGCCCGGCCACATTGAGCCACTGGGTGTAGGTGATCACTCCGGACGCGCCATCGACCCGATTCGCCGAGACCCTGTCGAGCACAGCCCCGGCGTCGCGGCCCTGCACGAGGAACTTCGACATGAAGGACATGTCCATGAGACCGACGCCCTCGCGTACCGCTCGGTGCTCCTCGGCCCAGTAGTCGAACCAGTGCTCCCGTCCCCACGAAAGGGTTGCGTCACGCGGCTCGATGCCCGCCGGGGTGAACCAGTCGGCACCCTCCCAGCCGCTGACCTCGCGGAAGAACGCCTGATGTTCCACGAGCCCGGCGTGAATGGGGGATAGGCCCACCCCGCGGGCGGTGAGCATCGACTTATTCGGGAAATGCGAGGCGTAAACCATGCCCAGCGACTCGACGGTTCGCGCAGTTCGGTAGTCGGGGGTGGACTGGCCGGGTTGGAGTCGATCGATGGTGAAGCCGGTGACGTCGACATCGGGCTGGCCGCTGACGATCCAGTGCGCGAGCACCCGGCCGAGACCCCCGCCGGTGAGGATGCCGATGGAGTTCAGGCCCGCTGCCACGAAATAGTTCGCCACCTCGGGCGACTCCCCGACGATCGGCTGGAGGTCCGGGGTGAAGGACTCCGGGCCGCAGAAGAACTTCCGGACCCCGACGTCATGGGAGACCGGCACCCGGTCCATGGCCCGCTCGAGGTACGGCGCCATCCGCTCCCAGTCCGGCGGGATCTCGCCGAAGGAGAACGTCTCGGGGATCCGGTCGACATGCCAGGGCGCGCAGACTGACTCGAATAGACCGATCATGAGGCCGTCGCCCTCGGGGCGGTAGTAGCCGTAGGAGGACGGATCCTCGAACACGGGCAGGCCGGTGTCGAGACCGGGGATGGTGTCGGTGATGAGGTAATAGTGCTCGGCCGCCTGCAGCGGGATGCTCACCCCGGACCTCTCGCCAAGCTGCCTAGCCCACATGCCCGCGCAGTTCACGACGAACTCGCATTCGATATCGCCCTGGTCGGTGGTGACGGCCGCGACGCGTCCGCGCTTCACGACTACCCCGGTTGCGGGCACCCCCTCGATGATCTGGACCCCCTGCATGCGGGCGCCCTTCGCCATCGACATCGTGACGTCGACAGGATTCACTCGTCCGTCGCCGGGGACATAGAACCCGGCCTTGAGATCGTCGGTCCGGGCGAGGGGGAAGAGTTCGGCGATCTCCTTCGGCGTGATCTCATGGACGTCGACGCCA
>CAFBNE010000009.1_pt1 | contig 47374 bp, 47 predicted proteins | sample 7269181 | NCBI WGS metagenome assembly CAFBNE01 (sample SAMEA6814085, study PRJEB35770) | uncultured Actinomycetes bacterium | biome: Freshwater; feature: Freshwater reservoir; material: water | place: Czech Republic | collected 2017-05-23 | depth 30m m
ATCGCGGCCGGGGTATGAGATAGTTGCACCTGCGGGATGTCCTTCGCTTTTGCTGGAATGGAACCTTAGATAAGTCCTATTCTCCAGCATTTGCAGGGACATTTCGCGTTTCAACTCACATAATTTCCGACCCCATCGGTGTATTCAGGTTAAGGCGGAGGCGGGCGCATCTCTGACGCGGGAGTACGACCGACTGCTGGCGAAGCGCGATGAACGAGTGCGGGCCCGGCTACCTCGCCTCGGGCCCCTACTCCTGGCGGTCTTCGACGAAAGCCAGTCGACCAAGGCCTTCAAGCAAGGAGCCGAAGGCGAGCGCCGTGCCGTCAAGCGCCTGCTGGAGTCGTCCGGTGACGACGTTCACTTCCTCGTGAACCGCAAACTCGGTCGATGCCGTCGCGACGGGGACATCGACGTGATCGCGGTGTCGTCGTCGGGCGCCTCGTCGTACGAGGGGTGCCGCTCCTCAGTCCGAAGGGTCTGTCCAAGTCAATTCGCGAGACCCACGGCCTGCTCGACTCGGTGACCGTTGACCGCATTGCCGGGTGTCTGGAAGCAGGGCTACCCGCGGCGTGAGCAGCTGTCGGAGAAGTGGGGGCGGCACACTCGCCAAGTTCCAGCGCGAAAGGCTAACGGCGACATGCCGATGAGGCCCAGCGCTTCTTTGGCCGGACGGGGACCGGCGATAACGGGCCTGAAGGGGGACCAACGTTCGCGTCACGATGCGAGTGCGGCCAGCGGCACGACGTGGACGCCAGTGGGCAGCGTGTACGCGTACTCGGTTCCGGTCACGACGACGAGGAACGCCGGAGGCCCGACTCGATTCAGGTCCACCCGTTCGTCGCGAAGGGTGAGCAGGCTCTTCTCGGCCTCAGCGATGCGGGAGGCGCCGAGCTTGACTTCGATGGCGGCCCACGTCCTGTCCTCGAACTCCAGGATGAGGTCGACCTCCAGGCCGGTGTTGTCGCGGTAGTGATAGGCCCGGCCGAATCGTGCTTCGACCATGCTGCGCAGGTCGCGGGTGGCGAGCGACTCGAAGACCTGGCCGAAGAACTCGGGGTCCTTCGCGAGCCTGTCGGCGTTGACCCCCAGGGCCGCACATGCCAGGGCCGGGTCGGCCAGGTGAAGCTTGGGGCTCGTGCGAAGCCGCGACCTCGAGCGCAGGGCCACACTCCACGCGGGGAGCTCGTCGAGGGCGAACACTGTCGCGAGCGCGTCGAGGTACGTTCGAGCCGTCTTGGGGTCGAAGGCGCCACCGTCCGCTGAGACGTCAGCGGCCAGGCTCTCCAGCGTGGCCTCGCTCGCGATGTTCCGGGCCACCGACTCCAGCAGGCGACGCAGACGAACCGGATCGTGTCGGACGCCCGTTGCAAGCGGAATCGCGCTGGCGCACAGGTCATCGAGGTAGGAGCGGTTGAACGCGACAGCCTGACGGTGAGTCGCTAGAAGGAGTGCAGGCCAGCCTCCGACGATCGCCGCCTCGGCGAGATCGCGGTAGGCCATGTGAGTCTTGCCCGAGATTGGTTCGCCCGACTCGAGATCGGCGAGTGACACCACCTGCGAGGACCGACCCGATTCCGACAGCGTCATGGTCCGCATGCGTAGACGGGCGATTCGACCGGCCCCCGAGTGACGCGACGGGTCTCGCATGGGACTGGACGACCCCGACAGGATGAACTGCCCTGGTTCCCTGCGGGCATCGATCTCATGCCGGACGACGTTCCAGAGCGTCGGAGCCAACTGCCACTCGTCCACGAGTCGGGGGGCTGCGCCGGCAAGCAGCCCCAACGGATCGAGGGAAGCCAACTCGAGCACGTTCGGACCGGAGTCCAGGCGGACGTGGCTGCGCGCGTGCTGCAGCGCCGTCGTGGTCTTCCCGCATCCGCGAGGACCCTCAACGAGAACCCCGCCCAACGCCGCCAACAGGTCAGTCATGGCAGCGTCTGCGACCCGCGGGCGATACTCCATGAGTTCATCGTACCCGGATATGCAACCTTCTGATACCCGACTTCGCAACTATATGCTGCCCGGATATGCAAGTCGTTGTGAACGCTTACCGCTCAATCGTTCACAACGACGGCTGCACGGCTCACTTTGCGCGTCGAGTGGACCGACTCTTCATCCCTCGGACAGTGCTGGGCTCCTGAGCCAACTCGTCCATTCGCTCGGCGATGCGGCGTCCGTGGTCGACGGTGGCGTGCAGGTAGATCTCGGCCGCTTGAGTGGTCGACTGGCCGAGCCGGTGTTTGAGCTCGGCGAAGCATCTGGTGATAGGTCGTCCGGATGTTGCCCCTGTCGCGGTCGTGAAGACAAGGCTCGACGGCGCACCGACAGGCTGGCGTATCCCGGAGTCAGGTCCAGGTCGCGACGCTGGAGGGCGGCCGCCTCGCCGATGCGCAGGCCCGACCAGACGAGCAGTTGGACGAGTGCCTCGTACCGGTCGGGCACCTCCTCCGCCAGCGCAAGCACCTCGGGGATGCTGAGCACGGGGCGCTCTGCCGCGTTGCCGGAGGACGCTCCCTTGATGCGGCACGGATTCGACGTGACGAGGTCGTCCTCGACGGCCGTCGTGTAGACCGCGTGAAGGAGACGGTAGGCGCGCGCGACCGTCGCGAAGCCGTCACGAACGCTCACCTGGGTGAGCTGGCGCGGCCGTCGGTCCTTGCGCGCCCCCTTCGCGGCCCCCTTCTCGCGCCGTACCCGGGCGGCGTCCTTGGCGGCGAGCTCCTCCCGCAGCCGTGCCTGCATCTCGGAATGCCAGTCCCTGACCAGGTCGGGCGTCACGTCGTCGAGCATGCGGTCGCCTAGTTAGGGGCCAATGTGGATGCGCCAGCAAGACTCGTACTCGGCGCGGGCGCTCGCCTTGAGCCCCTGCCTCTGCCTGATCCACTTCTGGCCGTACTCCTCGACGGTCATCCGCACGGCGCCTTCCACGCGCCGCGAACCATGTCCCTGCGAACCGAGTCGAGGAAGATGCCCGCCTCGGCCTTCGAAGGGAAGTTGGTCGAGGCGTTCACCCAACGGCCTTCGACCTTGCACCGCGCCCGGTACCTATCCGATGCCCGCTTCTTGATCGCACCGGACGAACGCCTGACTGACTGCCTGCCATGTTCCCCCTCGTGTCCGGACGTGACCCCGGCGCGCCATACCACGCAGCCAGATGTTCCACGCTAGTTCCACGCCGAGGGTAGGGCACCATGGAAACATGGTGCAAACATTAACGTTTAGCCTGTAGAAGAGCACTGGTTCCCAAGCTGACAGTGCTGGTTCGATTCTCGTCACCCGCTCCACGAGGTCACCGCGATAATCTGCGGCTCGAACCGCGAAAGTCGCGAGGACGGTCGTACACGACCGCGCCGAACCCGGTTCTGCAGCATCTTCCTACCCGGTAGGCAATGGACTTGAACTCGACTCCGCGAATCTCTTTGGCGAACGCTGCTGCACTCCTCGGCTACCCCGACCAGGCTCCCCGCGACCCACCGTCCGTTGTCCCCCTGGGCGTATGCCGCGGGACCACCGAGCCCGCGTTCTCCATCGTGACGAACCGTGATGCGAGATTAGGGTTCGACCATGCGGCGCCCGATGCTCGTCCTCATGGTCATCGCCCTGGTCAGCGCCCTGGTCAGCGCCTGCACCGCCCAGGCTACGCCTCCCACCGGCAGCGAGGTGACCGTGCCGGCGCTCTGGGTGGGGGCTTCGTCCAGCGGCATGCAGGACGCGGGTATCGAACCGGCGACGATCCGAGCGAGCACGGCCGGCCCGTCAGGCTTCTCGGTTGACCTTGAGACGGTGCAGGCCCAAGGCGCAGGGCCGCAGTGGCAGGCGGCGACTGCGGTGGCTGCGACAGTCGCCTCGCTCTTCAGTGGGACTGACCCCCGATCGATCGACCTTCAATATGCGGTGACGGGACCGATTGACGGTCCCTCCGCCGGAGCCATCCTCACAGTGGGGAGCCTCGCAGCCCTGCTCGACGATGCGCTCGATCCCACGGTCACGATGACCGGCACGATCTCACCCGACGGCACGATCGGTCCGGTCGGAGGAGTTGCTGAGAAGATCCAGGCAGCGACCACTGCCGGATTCACCACCGTGTTAATCCCCTCCGGTTCGCGAATGCAGAACCAGCCCGATGGCACCGTGACAGACGTCGTGGCGTTGGGGCGCAGCTTGGGCGTGGCCGTGGTACCTGTCCAGGACATCACGGAGGCCTACTCGAGGTTCACCGGTCGGTCGGTCGCACCGAGCGCTGGTCCGTCCGCCGAACTCGCTCCGTATGTACGCGACCTGACGGCCGGGATGGCTCAGAGCCTTGTCGATCGACTGAGCACGCGCCTGCGTGCGGATGGGGGAGAACTCACGGCGACCGAGCGGGCCTTGCTGGAGGCCGACGCGGCCGGTGCCCTCGCCGCCTTGACAGAGGGGGACGCGGCTCGCGCATACGGCATTGCCGTTCTCGCATCGCGGATCCTCGAACGGAGATCCGCACGCCTGCAGGCGCAGCGTCAGATCTTCGAGGTGGGATCAGGCAAGACTCGGGCGAGCATCGCCGACGCGGCGCAACTCGAGGCGAAGCGCGCCCAGGCCCTCCTGATAGACGGCGCCGACGTCACCGGGCTGGGCGTCGAGCAGGTCGCGTCCCTGCCCTTTGCGCTCGCGCCCATCGCCTACGCGCAGGGGGCGCTGACCGCCATTGCATCCGGTCTCAACGACTCCGGGGATGACGACGCCATCTTGGCCGCTGCCGCCGAGCTCGCCGATCAGCGATTCGTCGTCGACGTCATCGGTCCTGACGGGCTGGAGGTGGTACGAGCGTCATCGTCGCGCCAATCCGCCCTGGTTCGAGCACCTGAATTCCTATCCGGCTACACCGATTTCCTGCTGCGCGGCGCCGACGCAACGCTCGAGTACCTGCGAGCGGTGTCCGGAACCCGGCCGTCCACCCGGCCTGGAAACGCGGCACAGGCCGCGGCTGCGCTCGAACCCCTGGCCCATGCAGCACCGAGTTCCGTATCGGACCTCTCCGACGAGGTGCTACAACTCGCCTACGCCGTCGCCTATTTCCTCGTGAGCGAGGATCTCGTCAGCCGCCAGTCGCTCGCCCTCCCGCCGCCCGGACTCGAGGCGGACGGTGAGCTTCGGGATGACACGGCATTGCTGGCCGCGGTCGCGAGCGGTCGACGGCTGGCACTGCTCTACGGCTCATCACTTGTCGAGGCGGGATCGGGGGTCGACTCGGCGCTATGGAGCAGCGCATGGGGCATCAGCCAGCTCCATGCCGACTTGGCTCCCTCCCACGCCACGCTCGCAGGGCTGGCCGCCCTGCATGAGCAATGGGCCGCAGTGCTCACCTGCCTGATGATCCGCACCGCGCGCGCGTTGGACGACGGCGGGGCACAGGACTGACGGGTACCTATACTCCGGAAGTGAGGGGATCTAGAACGACACTGGCCGCGCTCGGCTCCACGGCAATTTTGGCGTTTGTGGCCGCATGCTCCTCCCCAGCCCCGGTTGCGGCACCATCCCAAGCCCGAGTAGCGGCAACCCAGAACTGTCCGGACCTTGCCGGAGCGAGCGACATGCCCTCGTATTTGGACTTCAACAGCAAGTACGGCATCAACGTCACGCTCAACAACGGCACCTCGCGTACCTGGCGGATCGAGGTCCCGCCGATCGACTGCTACGACTTCAGTGGAGCCAACAACCCGACCCGCTACAGCGGCGCCGTGATGCCGGCTCAGGCATCGAGCGGCCCGCACCTGCTCGTGGCACGTCGCACCTGTCCGTGGATCAACGGCGGCATCATCGGCAACTTCCAGACTCGCCAAGCCAAGTGGACGACCACGTTCGTCGAGGAAGGCGGCAGTGGCACGAGGTTCAGCGTCCCATCGGTGATCGCGTGCAACACCTTCGACAAGTCGTCGCCCACAATGTGCATCTCCGGGGTTCGGCAGGACAGGGACGTCCGCATATTCGACCTCGAGGATGGCGGGGCGATCCGCATCATCACCACGTGCTCCGACACATCTACGTCGATCCGTCTCGAGCAGATCTACTGATCGATCAGCCGCCGCACTCGATGACTGCGCCGGATCCAACCACGCATCAGGAGTGATCATGAGACGACCCACCACCACCGCAGCCGCACTTGCTGGAGTTGCCGCCCTAGCAGCGCTCGCGCTCGGCGCCTGCTCATCGTCGACATCCACGTCCACGTCCACGTCACCGCCGCCACCGCCGGCGCGAGAGGCTGCAGGCCCGCTCGACTGCGGCGGCGATCCAGGCGTGGCATTCAATGAATCCGTCATGGTCGTCAACCGCACGAGCACGCGCGTGCGCGTCTACACCTCGGGCGTCGACTGCTACGACTGGGGCGGCACGGCGAACCCGTCACGTCTCGACGGGATCCAGCTCGATGCGGGCGTGAGTTCGGCCAACGAGACGTTCGTCGTCCGGGAGATCCCGCAGGCGAACAACCAGATCCGACCATGGGATATGGAGATCGCTTACTGGGGTGGCACGCAGTGGCTGTCCGCCAAGGTCGAACCGCGTCCGACCTTCGGTGCGGCCAAGGGCACATGCAACACGGAGAAGGGATTCGTGGCCTGTTTCGGCGTCTCGCTATGCCCCGGACCGGACTACCTCGAGAGCCGTATCGAACTGCCACTCGATTCGGCGTGGGGCTCGCAGTTCACCGACTCCGGACGCCGGCTCGTCGTCACAACCTATTGCTCCTTGGCCGATACGCAGGCACGGATCGTCCTCACGGACGGCTGACGCAGCCTGGTGGCGCTGGCGTCCGCTCCCGCTGGCTCAGTCGAAAAGCTCCTCGAGGAAGTTCTTGCGCTTCTTCGGGGGCTTGCCATAGCCGCCCTGCTGGTATGACGGCTGCGGGTATGACGGCTCGGGAGGCGCAGATCGCGCGGGGGCCTGCGACTGCTGCGCCGACCACTGGGACTCGGCGGCAATCAGGTGCTCGAGCTCACCGCGGTCCAGGTAGACCCCGCGGCACTCGGTGCACTGGTCGACATGGATGCCGTTGCGCTCATACGTGCGCATCTCGGCCTGGCATTTGGGACAGGAAAGGGACATGTCTCCATGTTGCTTAGGGATTGCGCCGAGCGCAACCGCTCCTCATGACGGGTCAGGCGGTGTCATCGAGGGTGGCGGGGCGGAACCCGATGCGGCCGGCGGTGGGGAGTCCAACTGGGCCTCGTCGAGAGTGGGGGCGGGTAACTCCTCGGCCTTCGCAGGGCGCCTCGCGACGAGCGTCACGATGATGAGAGCCATCGCCACGATGAACGTGATGCCGGTCACCGGCAACAGGGTTCCCCGGGCCACGCGCACCACTGAGTCGATGAGCCCGGAGGTGTCCGAGTCGCTCACGCCAGCGAATGCCGAGCCTGCGAGCAATGAGATGACGAGAAGCATGCCTGACGGGATCGCCATCGCGATGCCCGTGACCCGCCAGCGCCGCACCGGACCCCGCCGATCGCACAACCCTGCGAGGACGAGAAATCCCAGGGCAGCGAGGGCGAGGATCCACCACCCACCCATCACGGCCAGGGCCGTGCGAAGCATCCCCAGGGTCGACCCATCGACCTCTAGGTTGAGCGCAGCGTCGCTGCCGCTCGCATCGATGGCGTCGTCAGGGCTCGCTGGGATGCTGCCGTCGACCCTGTGCATCTCGGCGAGCACCTTTGCGTAGACGGGCTTGAGGTCGATCACCGCCCTCGAGCCATCCTCGACCACCCAATAGACCGCATGGATCACGCCGGAGATGGCGGCCTCTGATGCGCGAAGCCCGGCTGCCGCAGCATCTGCGAGGGGCCCGGACTCCCCCTCGATCCTCGCCCGCACGACCGGATCAGCGGCTTCAGCAAGGGCGTCGACGAGCGCCGAGCCAGCCGCCCTTCCGGCCACCTCATTCGAGAGCACTGAGACGACCGTGGTGGTCGCATGGTCAGCGGTCCCGACGAGGAGCCAGATTGACGTGCCGCTGAGCGCCGCGAATGCGAGCAGGGCCCCCACGATCGACAGCAGGTACTTCGCAAGGGTGCGCATGGGACTCCAACCCAGAAGGCCATGTCAACGCGCATGGCGAATGGTTCTGCACGACCGATGGGGTCGAATTCACGTTCCCGGGGAATTCTGCTCCCGTTCGCCCTGCTGCGCCATAGTCTCGGCGAGTCGGCAACGATCACCACGAAGGACGGGACGCGACTTCACTCCGTCAGCCGCGGGAGCGGTGCGCCGATCGACCGATGGACGCCGTCAGCATCACGTATCAGCTGATGCCGAGAAGTCGAATGACGGCTGCGGGAGATTGAACAGGATGACGAGGGCGATGCCGAGCAGCACGAGTCCGACGGCGATCAGCGTGTAGCGCACCGGCACCACCGTGAACGTGCTGCCGATGCCGATGAGGAAGAGAACGCCGGCGAGGAAGACCGTGAGCCGTATGTACTGGTCTCCTAGCGCGCCGAGTTTGATCCCCTCCTCGTTCAGCCTGTCTGCCTTGAGGCGCAGACTCTCGGCTGATCTCAGGAGCGGACGTTCGTACTCAGGCATGTCGAACGGAGTCGGTGGCGCCTCGGCGTTCGTAGCCGGGTCAAGGGCAATCCATGCGGCGAACGCCCGCTCGAGCGTCGGATTGAATCGCTCCCGGGCGACTTCGGCTCTCAGTTCATCCCCGAGGAGATCCGTGACGAGCCACGCGTTGAATGCGGACTCGTCGAAGTTCTCGGTTGAGGCTGCTTCGAGCGCCCGCTCATCGGCATCGGTGTCAGCCCTGGCGGACGCAGCGAACGCCACCCTCGAGTCGGTGCCATAGGACGCTGCAGCGAAGCCCGACCAGGCCGCCAGGATCGTTACTCCCGCGAGGAGGGACGCCTCGATTATTTGGAGGGCCCGCCGGTGACCTGTGGGGCTCCCGTGCTCCGCGCCATGACTCCTGTGCCGCTGGGCCTCGTGCGCCACCTCGACCGGTGACAATGACTCGCCCATTCAGCCCGCCTCAGACCTCAGTCGCCCGCTCTGCGCGAGACGCGGCCTAGGCTACCGGCCATGGCTGATCGAGAGGTATCGCCCGGTGACGTTGCCGGACCGACAGTGCCTGGACCGGCGAGTCGACTGCTCGCCCGACTCACCCATGGCCGGGGCCGCTACTCGGTGATCGCCGGCACCCTCACCATCTGGGTCATGGACACCCTGTTGTCACGCCGCCTCGAGAGCAGCGGTGCGGTGACCGGGTCTACCGCCGACGTCGTCCGCCTCGTTGAGCAGGCGAGCACGGTGCTCTTCGTCGTCACATCAGTCGGCATCATCATCGCGCTCCTCAAGCCATACCCGCGCGCGCTGTTTCGCGTCGCGGCGATCTACCTCGGCTTCTCGGTGATTCAGGTCATCGCGAACGTCATCTCGATGCTCAGCACGGCGCATGTGCAGCAGGGCACCGGCCTCGGCAGCCTGTGGGATGTCGGCGCGGTCTATGCGATGAGCGTCACCGTCTTCATGTTCGTCTACCTGCTGCTCGACCTCGCGACCCCCGGGGGAGCCTTTGTCTGGCCGGCTCGCGAGGGCGAGATCCCACCGACACCCAACCTTTTCGACTACCTGTTCATCTCGCTCAACGTGAACTCGACCTACGGCCCGACCTCCGAGGCGGTCATGTCGAGGGTGACGAAACTCGTCATGTCACTGCAGGTGCTTCTGGCGATACTCATGCTCACGGTGCTTATCTCGCGAGCGGTCGCCGCGACCTCCTGAGAGGTGCCGTCGCGTCAGGCCGAGGCGCTATGAAGTCTCGCGAAGACGCGATCGACCTCCTGCACTTCGAACGCCTGCGCGTCGAAACGTCCTCCGCACCATTCGAGCAGCTCGGCGTGACGATCGTGCTGGGGATCAGCGATGGCCCTGAGGAAGTTCGCGTAGCCCCACGGGCCACCGACATCCTCCGGAGGGCAGGCACCCTGTCCTGCGATGCAGGTGGGCCGGATCCGCCCGGCGGTCGGGAGCCGATCGGTAACGATGATGCGGTGTTCCCAGCCGTCACCGAAGTCATAGTGGAATTCGAATTCATCACCCGGTGCGACAAGGTCACCAAGACGGACGGCTCCGGGGTCGATCGAAGCCTCGGGCCAGTCATAGGTGTCCTCGACGTAGGTCGAGTTCTCTATGCTGAACGAATAGAGGTGGCACCCCTCCCAGCCCATTGCGGTGAGGAGCGCCTCCTGCACCTGCGCTAGCGTGAAATCACCTGGAATCAGCACGGAGCGCCACACGCGTGGACTCACGTCCTTGAGTGATATCTCAAGCTGGTACACCGATCTCATGGCGCAATGTTTACTCCCATACGCAGGGCTGTTCCGGTGTTTGCGAACGCGGCCATCGGTAAACACGCAACATCTAGCCCGTCCGACATGACACGATTGCGCCATGAATGCCGACACCTTCCCTGCAGTGAACCCGCATGAGGACGCCTTCCACCAGGATCCCTTCCCGACCTACGCGATGCTGCGCTCAGAGGCGCCAGTCTACGAAATCCCAGATACGCCAGGGCTTTTCTTCGTTACCACGTGGTCACTCGTCCGCGAGGCACTCATGGACCCGGGCCGGTTCTCGAACGTCATGCCCCATGCCCGCCGAACGTCGCCGCCTCCCGAGGTCGAGGCCGAGATTCAGGCGCTGCGTGATCAGGGATATCCCTATACGCCTGCCCTCGGCACCAACGATCCGCCGCAGCACACTCGCTACCGGAAGATGGTGAACCGGGCGTTCACGGTGCGGTCCCTCGCCTGGATGGAGCCCCTCGTCGACGAGGTCGCCGATCAGTTGGCCGAAGCCCTGCCCGATGGCGAGGTCATCGACATCATGGAAGCGGTGACTGTTCCCTTGCCCGTCTGGGCGATCATGCGCATCCTCGGCCTCGATGACCGCTACCGCGATGACCTTCGCCGCTGGTCGGACTCGTCGAATGCCTCGCTCGGAGGAAAGCTGACGGCCGAGCGATGGATTGAGACGGAGCGCGATGTCCTTGAGTACCAGCAGGTCATCTGCCGAGAGTTCGACGACCGCCGTGAGAACCCTCGAAATGACCTGCTCAGCACCCTGGTGCAGGCCGAGCCCGGCGAGACCCCCCTCACGAACGCCGAGCTGGTGTGGCTCGTCCGCGAGCTCATCGTCGCCGGGAACGAGACCACTATCCGAGCCCTCGCCGACATCATCCTCAACCTCGATGCGATGCCCGGGGTCTGGGACCAGCTCCGCGATGACGAGCAGTTCCGCCGCGGCGTCGTCGAGGAGGGCATCAGGATGGCAGCCCCGGTCATGGGCCTATGGCGCAAGACCACCTGCGATACCGAGCTCGGCGGGGTTGCGATCCCCGCTGACAGCACCCTGTTTCTCGCCTTCAGCTCCGCGAACCGCGACGACGCGGTATTCGCCGAGCCCGACACCTTCGATCCGATGCGCGAGAACGTGCGCGATCACCTGGCATTCGGACACGGCATCCACGTGTGCGTCGGCGCCGGGCTCGCTCGCATAGAGGCGACCTCTGCCCTTCGCGCCCTCGCGAACAATGTGACGGCACTCCAGGTCGTCGATCGTGATGCCCTGAGGTACGGGCCGAGCTACGGCCTGCGTGGCCTCATGGGCCTGCCCGTCCGGGTGCGACGCCGATGACCCCCGCCGAGGTCGTCACTGCTCTCGTCGCTGCCTGCGAACGACGGGACCTCGACGCGGTTTGCGCTTTGGTGACCGACGACATCGAGTACGACAACGTGCCAATCGGCAAGGTGTTCGGCCCAGGTGGCGTGCGCAAGGTACTCAGTAGCGGGGTCATGGCGGAGGCGGCCGAGATCGAGTGGCGCGTGCTGGCGCAGACCGCAGATGGCGACACCGTCATGAACGAGCGCGTCGACCGCTTTCTCGTCGGCGATCGATGGATCGAGATTCCGATAGCCGCGGTCTTCCGGGTGCGCGACGGGCGTATCTGCCTGTGGCGCGACTACTTCGATCTCGATACCTACCGCAAGCAGCGGTAGTTCACAACGTTCAGTTCGGGAGCTTGCGGAAGATCGGACGGGGCAGGGTCTTGAGAGCCGCCATGACGAACCGCAGCGGCCCCGGGGCGTAGACAGTCTCCTTGCCCTTGCGCAGCGCGGCCACGACGATGCCGGCGACGACATCGGGGTTGGTCGTCATGGGCGCCTCCTTGAGGCCAGCGCTCATCTTCGTGCGGACCATCCCAGGGCGCACGACGAGCACATGCGCGCCCGATCCGTGCAGGGCATCACCGAGTCCCTGGGCGAAGGCGTCGAGGCCAGCCTTGGTGGAGCCGTAGACGTAGTTCGACCGACGAGCACGGTCGCCGGCAACACTCGAGAAGACGACGAGGGAGCCATGGCCCTGCGTCTTCAGCCGCTGTGCCACCCGCAGCCCGACGCTCACCGCGCCCGTGTAATTCGTGGTCGCGACATCGATCGCGTGGTCGGGGTCGGCCTCGGCATCGTCCTGATTGCCGAGGATTCCGAACGCGAGGAGGGTGATGTCGATGTCGCCGGCATCAAAGATCGAGTTGATGAGTTCGGCGTGCGCACCGGTGTCCTTGGCGTCGAAGTCGACAGCGGTCACTCCGGCGATCCCGACTCCGGTGAGCGCAGCGACGGCCTCGTCACGCGCCGGTGACGGCCGGCCCGCGAGGACAACTCGCCGGATGCGAGCACGGGGAAGCGCCTTGACGGTCTCAAGCGCGATCTCGCTCGTGCCGCCGAGCACGAGGACGGACTGGGGCTCACCGAGGGCATCGTTCACAGGGAAAGTCTCCTTGCCAGGTCGGACGTGAACAGGCCCGTGGGGTCCATTCGGTCGCGGATCGCCTGCCATTCGGCCAGGCGAGGGTAGGTGCGGGCGAGCATGTCGGGTGACTGTCGAGAGTCCTTAGCGAGGTAGAGGCGGCCGCCGGCACCGGCGACAAGCTCATCAAGTTGGTCGAGTGCGCGCCCGAGCCCCGGCACGCTGGCGGGCACATCTGCGGCGAGGGTCCAGCCGGGCTGCGGGAATGAGAGCGGGCCCGGGTTAGCGGCCCCGAACCGCTTGAGCACGGTGAGGAAACTCGGCGCCCCGACCCCCTGGAGCGTGCGAAGGGCGGTGCCGACGACCTCGCTCGCACTGTCGGGGACGACGAACTGGTACTGGACGAAGCCGCCGGGACCATAGACCCGATTCCAATCCTGGACGAAGTCCAGCGGATGGAAGAACTCGGCGATGGGCTGGAGTTCGGCGACCCTGCGCTGAGGTGCCTTGCGGTACCACGCCTCGTTGAAGGCACGGACAGTGAGCTTGTTAAGTAGGCGTCCGGGGATGAACGGGGGGGCCGTGCCGACCACCTTGGCGCGGTAGTTGAGCGCCGATGGGCGTTGCTCCGCCGGGAGTTGGCTGATGTCGGCGTGGTCGCCGCGGGTGATGACGCCCCGGCCGCTCGGGTGGACACTGTCGATCCACGCGACGCTGTAGCGGTACCGGTCGTCGCCCGCGACCATGCTCTGCATCGTCGAGTCAAGGTCGGGGGTCCGCTCGGTGTCGACGCTGATGAGCGAACTGGTGATGGGAATGAGGTCGACGGTCGCGTCGGTGATGACCCCCGTCAGACCCATGCCGCCGACCGTGGCCCAGAACTCCTCGCACTCCCGCTTCGATCCGGTCGGAGACAGCTCATGGCGCTCGCCGGTGCTCCCGAGTAGCCCGAGCCGGCGAACATGCGACCCGAAGGTGCCATCGACGTGGTGGTTCTTGCCGTGGACGTCGGCGGCGATAGCCCCGCCGACCGTGACCATGCGCGTGCCAGGGGTGACCGGCACGAAGAAACCGGCCGGCACGATACGCCGGAGGATGTCGTCGAGACTGGCGCCTGCGCCCGCCGTGAGGGTGCCGGCGTTGGCGTCAAGGTCGATCGCTGAGACGCCGGTCATGTCCAGCACGGTCGCACCGCCGCTCTGAGCGGCATCGCCGTACGAGCGTCCCAGACCCCTTGCGAGCAGCCCGCGCGGACCGACCTCCGCGATGGCCTGCTCGATATCGGCGACATCACGTGGCTCGCGAACACGGGCAAGGCTGGGGGAGGTGCGGCCCCAGCCGGTGAGGAGCTGCTCCTCCCCTGTCGTGCGAAGCGGCGAGACCGCGGACATCGTCAAACCCCCAATGCGCCGAGGCTGAAGGTGACTACCCAAGCCGCCGCGATGACAAGGAGCACGCGGTCGCCGAGGACGGCGTCCTCGGGGGCCTCGGCCTGCCCCTTGTCGACGACCACGCCGTAGCGCAGGATCGCGAGCACGAACGGGAGCACGCTCCATTGCGCCCACGGCAGGGTGGAGGGGGCGGCCGCAACCTCGAAGGCCCATAGGCAGTAGGCGGTGATGGTCACGGCTGCCGCTGTCGCCCACACGAACCTCAGGTAGCCGAGGGTGTAGCCCGAGAGGCTGCGCCTTGGCGACTGCCCGGGATCGAGGCCTTCAGCGTCGCCCAGACGACTGATCGACCGGTCGAGCTCGCTGTAGCGCTTGCCAGCCGCCATGAACAGGGATCCGAAGCCCGCAACGATCAGGAACCATTGCGAGATCGGCAGATCGGACGCGACGCCGCCCGCGATCGCCCGCAGCAGGAAGCCCATCGACAGCAGGGCGAGTTCGATGACCGGCTCATGCTTGAACTTCAGCGAGTAGGCGAGGGTGAACACGAAGTAGATCGCGACGACCCCTGCGAGGGACGGCCGGATCGCGAGGGAGAGCGCGAGGGATGCCAGCGCGAGGACCGCGGCCGCTGCCCAGGCGACGGACGCCGGCAGTTGTCCGGCTGCGATCGGCCGGTATCGCTTCGTCGGGTGCTCGCGGTCTGCCTCGACGTCGCGCGCATCGTTGATCAGGTAGGTGGAGCTCGAGATGAGGCAGAACGCCACGAAGGCCCCGACGGTAGGCGCGAGGACGCCGGGCTCGAAGATCGCGCCTGCAGCGAGCGGGGCTGCGAATACCAGGACGTTCTTCAGCCATTGCCGCGGACGCATCGCGACGACGAGGGCAACGGGCAGGGAACGGTGGGGGGTGTCAGTCGCCACGGTCAACGCTGGCTCCGGGCTCTGAATCCCCGACGATGCGCGCGAGTTGCGGCACGACGAGGAACCAGGTGACGACGTGCATGACCACGAGCCAGATTCGGGTAGACCACAGGACATCGCCCGGCTGGGTGAACGGCCCGACCGCCGAGCCGAGCGCGAGCAGGGTCCCAACCCAGAGGGTGATGAGGCGCGCACGCCGCCTGCCGAGGAGCAGGCTCGCCGCCAGGGCACCGAGGACCCCGAATGCAATCGGGACGAGCAGGGGTGCGAGCCAGGTCACCTGCGCCTGCGGGTCGCCCGACCTGGTGACGACGAGGAAGGGCACGCCCGCGAGTCGGCCGATTCCGTAGATGGCGAGGCACACGACACCCGACCAGGCGCCCGTGACGATTCCGGCATAGACCATGAATCTCAGCCCGGGGTTGGCCGAGGTGGGAGGGGCCACCGGGGTCATCGACTGCAGCCACGGCGAACTCATGCCTCCATTCTGTCGGCTTCAACGCGAAAGTCGTAGGCAAGGGGGATTTCTCCGAAGGACTTGCGTAAGTTACCCATCAGTAGGATTATTTCCCTATCGGTGGGTAGGAGGCCGCGCGACGTTGCGGCCATGAGTGAGCGGACGGTCATGGGCCACTACAAGAGTAATCTGCGCGACATCGAGTTCAACCTGTTCGAGGTCTTCGGTGGCGCGGAGCGCCTCGGGCACGGCCCGTATGCAGAGATGGACGTCGCGACCGGCCGGGAGATGCTGCGTGAGGTCGAGCGCCTCGCAACCGGACCCCTCGCCGAGTCCTTCGCCGACGCCGACCGTGAACCCCCCGTCTACGACCCGGTCGCCCGCACCGTCACGATGCCGGAGGGCTTCAAGAAGTCCTTCAAGGCCCTCATGGATGCCGAGTGGTGGCGGCTCGACCTTCCCGAGCACCTCGGCGGCACGGGCGCACCCCCGTCGCTTCGGTGGGCCGCGAGCGAAATGCTCCTCGGGTCGAACCCCGGTGCCTTCATGTTCATGTCAGGGCCCGGCTTCGCCGCAATCCTTGACAACCTCGGCACCGCCGACCAGAAGCGCTGGGCCGAGTTGATGATCGAGAATGCCTGGGGCGCCACGATGGTGCTCACCGAGCCCGACGCCGGATCCGATGTCGGAGCAGGCCGCGCCAAGGCGTTCGACAATGGTGACGGAACTTGGCGCATCGAGGGCGTGAAGCGCTTCATCACGTCGGGCGAGCACGACATGGCCGACAACATCATTCACCTCGTCCTCGCCCGACCTGAGGGAGCCGGTCCCGGCACGAAGGGCCTTTCGCTCTTCGTCGTCCCGAAGTTCCACGTCGACCTCGCCACCGGCAAGATCGGCGAGCGAAACGGGGTCTACGCGACAAACGTCGAGAAGAAGATGGGCCTGAAGGTCTCGACCACCTGCGAGCTCACCTTCGGCGAGAAGGAACCGGCGATCGGCTGGCTCGTCGGCGATGTCCACAACGGCATCGCGCAGATGTTCAAGGTCATCGAGTACGCCCGGATGATGGTCGGCACGAAGGCGATCGCCGCCCTCTCGACCGGCTACCTCAACGCACTCGACTACGCGAAGAGCCGTGTGCAGGGCGCCGATCTCACCGAGATGACCGACAAGACGGCACCTCGGGTGACGATCACCCACCACCCAGACGTCCGCCGCTCGCTCATGCTCCAGAAGTCCTACGCGGAGGGCCTGCGCGCCCTCATCGCCTACACCGCCTACTGGCAGGACATCATCGAGATGGGCCGCGCCGGCGTCGCCGATATCGACGTCGAGGCCGCCGAGCGCATGAATGACCTGCTGCTGCCCATCGTCAAGGGAGTCGGCTCCGAGCGCTCGTACGAGATGCTCGCGGTCGCCCTCCAGACCTACGGCGGCTCGGGATTCCTCCAGGACTACCCGATCGAGCAGTACATCCGCGACGCGAAGATCGACACCCTCTACGAGGGAACGACCGCGATCCAGGGTCTTGACTTCTTCTTCCGCAAGATCGTCAAGGATCAGTTCAGGTCGCTCATGACGGTCGCGGGTCAGATCACCGAGACGGTGAAGGGCGACGAGGGCAGCGGCCAGTTCACGGTCGAGCGTGAGTTGCTCGGCAAGGCCCTCGAGGACGTCCAGGGGATCGTTGCCGTCCTCGGCCAGTGGGCCATGGCCTCGCAGTCCGAGTCCGAGCAGATCTACAAGGTGGGCCTCAACACCACCCGCCTGCTCATGGCATCCGGTGATCTCGTCATCGGCTGGCTGCTCCTGCGCCAGGCAGAGGTGGCCTCGGCCGCCCTCGCCGGTGAGGTCGCCGAGAAGGACCGAATGTTCTACCTCGGGAAGATCGAGACGGCACGCTGGTTCGCGCGCAACCGCCTTCCGCTGCTCGCGGCAGAGCGTGCCGTGGCAGAGGCGACCGACCTCGACCTCATGGAGATGCCCGAAGAGGCATTCTGAGTCAGCGACATGCGGGCGGGTCGTAGGCTCGAAGGCGTGAACCTCCGTCTCGCCCGCAGCGTTGCCGTACTTCTTGCCGTCGCCCTCGGGATGCTCATGCCAGTCAGCAGTGCACTGGCCCACACCGATGTGGTGTCGACCGTGCCCGATGCCGGCGCGGTTCTCGATACTGCACCCGGTTCAGTGACCTTCACCTTCAACGAGGAACTCCTCGCGGCATCGGTGGAGGCCTCGATCCTCGACTCCGCCGGGGCCCTCATTTCGTCGGTCACGCCCGAGGTCGATGGAACCGTCGTGACGATTCCCTGGCCGGAGGGCCTCCCAGCAGGCGGATACGAGGTCGCCTACCGGGTCGCCTCCGGTGATGGGCATCCGGTCACCGGCTCGGTTGAGTTCAGCTACGCCGCCGGGTCCGCCGAGCGTTCCGAGCCGGGGACGCCATCCGAGTCAGGGGTGGCGCCTCCAGTCGGTGCCACCCCCTTCGCCCCAGCCCCTGATCCTGCGGCCTCGACTCCAGCCGCAGCAGACGCCGGGGGCATGGCGATCAATCCGTTCTTCGCCGTGATCCTGCTCGTCGTCGCGGCAATCGTCGGCGGCGTCATCGCGGTCAGACGCAGCCGCCGATGACAACCACCGCACCTGCCCGGCTTCGGCCAGGCACCTCGACCGCCCCACTGTTCCTCGTCGGCGCTGCGCTCGTGGCAGTCGCCGTCTCGGCGCTCGCGGTTGCTCTCGTCGTGGGCGGCGGGGCCTACGAGGCACCGCCCCCTGGCATCACCGATGCGGGACCAATCGTCGTGTGGGGGACAGCGATCCTGCGGCTGCTCACCGATCTCGCGGCAATCGCGACCATCGGGTGGCTGCTCGCCGCGGCATTCCTTGATCCGGCAGGCAAGGGAGGGATCGTCTCGAAGGAGGGGCGCGCCGATCTCAAGCGGGCCGCCATCGCGGCGGGCGTCTGGACCGTCCTCGCCTGGATACAGATGCTCTTCACCCTGGCCGACGTCCTCGGCGTCCCCCTCGCGACCGCACTCGATCCTGCCGTGTTCACCACCTACGTCAACGAGATCCCGATCACGAGGGCCCTGCTTGGCATGACCGTGCTGGCCATGGTCGTGTGCATCTCAGCCATCACCACATCGACGACCGGCGCGGCTGCAGCGTGGGTGACCATCGCGGTTGTCGCGGCGGGCCTTCCAGCCCTCGCCGGACATGGCGCTGGCATGGGCGACCACGCCCTGGCTCTCACGGCTGGGGTCGCGCACGTCGTCGCCGCGGCAATCTGGATCGGAGGCCTGTTCGCGCTCGCCGTCCATGCCGCACGCCGCGACCTCCCGCTGCGCCGGGCCGCCGAGCGATTCTCGGCCATCGCCCTCGTTGGATTCGCCCTCCTCGCCGTCAGTGGCCTCGCGAACGGCTACACCCGGCTGGAGACCCCTGAGCAGGTCATCACCACCGGCTACGGACAACTGCTCCTCACCAAGTTCTGGCTCCTCATCGGCCTCGGTGCGCTTGCCTGGATCATCCGAACGAGGGTCATCGGCACGCTCGGCACCTCCTCGCGCGCGTCGGTGTTCGCCCGGATCGCCGGCCTGGAGCTCACCGTCATGGTCATCGCCGTCGCTCTCGGGGTCGCCCTCGCGATGACCGCTCCACCCCGGATCAACGTCGAGTTCGCAAGCTTCGGGGAGTCACTCCTCGGCTTCGCCTATCCACCCCCGCCCACCGCCTCCGGGCTCATCCTCGGCTTCCGGCTCGATCCCCTCTTCCTCGTCGGATCCCTTGTCGCAGCGAGCCTTTACTGCATCGGCTACGCCCGCCTGCGCGCACGGGGCGATGCCTGGCCCATCGGCCGTCTCATCTCGTGGCTGCTCGGAATCGGCGTCGTCATCTGGTGCACGAATGCCGGGATCTCGTCCTACGCACAGGTGTCAGTCGGGCTGCACATGCTCGCGCACATGACCATCACGATGCTCGCACCTATCCTCCTCGTGCTCGGGGCACCGGCAACCCTTGCCCTTCGCGCACTGCGTCCGTCCTCGGGCAATGAGCGCGGGCCCCGCGAGTGGCTCACCTGGCTGCTCCACAGCTGGATCACCCGCATCCTCACGAACCCGGTCTACGTGTTCATCGTCTACGTGATCGGGCTCTACGGCCTCTACCTGACACCGGCGTTCGGCTGGCTCATGGGCAGCCATGTCGGCCACATCATCATGCAGGTGCACTTCCTCGTGTCTGGATACCTGTTCTACTGGGTCGTCATCGGCATCGATCCGCGACCTAGGCCCCTGCCGTACTGGGGTCGCATGCTCCTGCTCCTGCTCGCCCTCGCGGTGCACGGGATCTTCGCCGTCATCCTCATGATGGGCGCAACCCCGCTCGCACCCGAGTGGTACGGCATCGTGCGCCCGCCGTGGGTCACCGACCCGCTCCAGGACTCCCTCTACGGCGGGCAAGTGGCATGGGGCCTCTCCGAGATCCCGACCCTCCTCGTCATGATCGTCATCGGTGTTCAGTGGTCTCGGAGCGATGATCGGGAGGCCACCCGCAACGACCGGCAGGCGGATCGCGATGGGGATGCCGAACTGAACGCCTACAACGAACGCCTCGCGAAACTGGCCGAGCGCGACCTATCCGGCTAACCTGAAAAGGTGCGGACGTTCAGGCGAGCATTCATCGCGGTTTTCGATTTGAGGGCATCAGCGACGGCGCTGGTCCTTGCCCTGCTGTTCGTGTTCGCCCCAGCATCGGCCGGGGCAGCGCCCGGCGGTTTCGATCCCTCGTCGCTTCCCGGCATCGGGGGGTCATCACAGGTCATCGTCGTCACGGCGACGAACGCTCGGACGTCGTTCGCGAGGGTTAGCGCCTACGAGAAGCGAGCCGACGGCACGTGGAGCACCGTCATCGACGCGACCCCCGCACGCCTCGGCTACTCCGGCTCAATCAAGGCCTCGGCTCGCCGTCAGGGCACCGGCAAGACCCCGATCGGCACCTTCCCGATCGTCACCACCTTCGGCCGGCTCGCAGACCCCGGCACGCAGATGCCCTACGTGAGATTCGATCGCAACGACGCCTGGACCTACAACCCGCGATCCCCCTCGACCTACAACCTGTTCCAGACGGCGAACCGTTCGTGGCGTTCCTTCGGCAGCTACGTCGAATGGCTCTGGCGCTACGGCAGCCAGTACAACTACGTCGCGGTCCTCGACTACAACCTGCCGAAGGGTGCGGTGCGCACGGGGGCCGACGGCATCAGGCGGGCGGAGAACCCCGCCAACACGTCGAAGGGCGGCGGCATCTTCCTTCACGTGACCAACGGCAAGCCGACCGCCGGCTGCATCGCTATCCCCCAGGCGCAGATGGCCAAGGTCATGCGCTGGATCGATCCGGCGAAACAGCCGGTCGTTATCGTAACCCTTGACTGAGCAATCGTTCGCGACCCAGATTGTCGCTCAGGTAATGCGAATGTCCTGCAGCGCCGGGAACTGCTCGCGCCACGCCGAACTGGCCCCCGGGTCAACCTCCGCGTAGAGGATCGTCTCTCCCTCCGCGGCTCGCGCCACGACCGCCCCGAGCGGATCGATGACGCTGGAATGCCCGCCGAGGGCGATGCCTGGCTGAGCACCCACCTCGTTGCAGGCGACCATCCATGCCTGGTTCTCGATGGCCCGTGCAGAGGTGAGAACGTCCCAGTGCCCAATGCGCGGGGTCGGCCAACCAGACGTGACGAGGAAGGCTGTCGCGCCCCCGGCCGTGAGTGCGCGGAACAGCTCGGGGAAGCGAAGGTCGTAACAGGTGGCGAGGCCGGTCGGCCCGAGGGGAGTGTCGACAACGACGAGCTCATCGCCGCTGCTCATGAGGGTGGTCTCGCCGCCATCGAAGCCGAACAGGTGGATCTTGCGGTAGCTCGCGGCGAGGCGTCCGTCAGGGGTGAAGAGGATCGCGGTGTTGTAGTGGCTGCCATCGTCAGCGATCTCGGCGAACGAGCCGCCGTGCAGCCAGACCCGGTGCTCCTTGGCCAGCGCGGAGAGCCCGGTGACGAGCGGGCCGTCGATGGGCTCCGCGTTGGCCCTCGCGGCATCGATATCGAATGCCCCTACGTGCCATAGCTCGGGCAGGACGATGAGGTCGGCTCGCCCAGCGGCCTCGGCGACGAGTGCGCGGGCTCGCTCGATCCGCGACGCCACCGGCTCGGCGGAGGTGCAGTCCAGCTGGATGAGGGCAACCGTCACTGACATGCGTGGATGGTAGTGCCTGCGAACGTGGGCGTGCCGGTCTACGGTTCGTCCATGGAGAAGCAGCAGGCAACCGCGCGCGACCTCATCGATGCATGGCACGAGGTGATGCTCGATGCTCGACTTAACGCCGATGATCCCGGCGCGTGGTCACTGCCCACCTCATGCCCGGGGTGGAGCGTCGGTGATGTCATCGCGCATCTCCTCGATATCGACGGCTTCCTGGCCGGCGACCCGCGCCCGGGCCATGAGCCAGACTGGGATGCGCTGCCGCACGCCGTCGGTCCCATCAGCCGGATGACCGAGGTCGGCGTCGATGCCCGCCGCGGTATGCCGATGGCCGAGGTCCTCGCTGAGTTCGACTCGGTCCTCGAGCGGAGATCCGCCCAGCTCGCTGCCGGGTCAGATGACCTCACGACCCTGGTCATGGGCCCGTTCGGATCCGACCGCCCCCTCGGTCGCGTCCTGACGATGCGCACCTTCGATGCCTGGGTGCATGCACAGGACATCCGAGCCGCCCGCGGCCTTCCGTTCCAGCTCGAGACAGCGGCAGCGGCCGTCACGGCCGATCAACTGCTCTCCGGCCTCCCGCTCATCTGGGGCAAGACCTTGGCGGCCCCGCCGGGAACCGTGCTTGGCCTGAACATCACCGGGCCGGTTGTCGTCGCGGAACTTCAGGTCGGCGTCGATGACGAGCTGCGCGGCGTCATGGTGAACGGTTCCGTTCCCGATCTCACTCTGACGATCACCTGGCCCGACCTTCTCGACGTCATGACCGGTCGGGTGAGCCCGGACGATGCAGGCCTGCTCGAGCGCATCGCGCTCACGGGCGATGCGGGGCTGGCGAGCAGGCTGCTCGGTGCCCTCAACGTCACCCCCTGAGCGCTCATCCCAGCCTTAAGCGCTCAGCCCAGAAGGAGTTCCGCAGCAGGGTCGGCGAGGAACGCGGCCACGGCCGCGAGCGCCCGTGAGCCCTGCGCGCCATCGCATACCCGATGGTCGAATGACAGAGAGAGCTGCATGATCGGCCGCACGCGCACCTCGCCATCGACGACCCAGGGCTTGTCGATGATGCGGCCCATTGCCAGGATTGCCGACTCCCCCGGGTTGATGATTGGGGTGCCGCCATCGACCCCGAACACGCCGATGTTCGTGAGGGTCACGGTGCTGCCGGTGAGGTCCGCGGGGGTGCTGCGCCCGGCACGCGCCGTGTCGATGACCGCCTTCTGGGCTCGTGCGAGCTCGATAAGGCTCAGGCGGATTGCGTCGCGCACGACCGGCACGAGCAGGCCGCGAGGGGTGTCGGCGGCGAGCCCGAGGTTGATGTCGGCATGCTCGGTGATGACGGGGCCTTCGGGGCCATCGACCCACGTCGCGTTGATGCGGGGGTGCTGACGGGCGGCGCGGACGAGGGCGGCGCTCACGATCGTGAGTGCGGTGGGCCGCACGTCCGCGAATGCCGGGTGGGCCCGCATGCGCCGTACGAGCCCCTCGGTCGACGTCATGTCGACGTCGACCCACACCGTCACATGGGGGGCGCTGAAGGCCGAGAGCACCATCGCCTCAGCCATCGCGCGCTGCACGCCCCGAACGACGACCGCTCCCGTCGCGACCACGTCGAATGGCTCGGGAGCGGGCGAGACCCCGGAAGTTGCTCCGAGGACATCCTCTCGGGTCACGACACCGAGATCGCCGGTCCCGGTCAGTTCTGCTAGATCGACCCCGAGGTCCTTCGCGAGCTTGCGGACGATTGGCTTCGCACGCGGAGCCGGCTCGCGGTCGGGCATGGGGACCACGCGAGGTCGCAGCGGCACCGGAGCAGGCGCAGCCATTGCGCGCCGGGCACGCCGCCGCGGCTCGCCACCGTGCTTGACCCCGTATCCGACGAGCACCGACTCACGCTGATGAAGGGCCGCGGCGCCCGTGATGCTCACGATGGGGGCGCCGACCGGCACCACCTCGCCGGGCTGCGCATGCAACTCGGTCACGGTGCCCGCGAACGGGCAGGGCAGTTCGACGGCAGCCTTGGCTGTCTCGATCTCGACGAGGGGCTGGTTCACGGTGACGACGTCGCCGACCTTGACGTGCCAGACGAGGATCTCGCCCTCGGTCAACCCCTCGCCGACGTCCGGGAGCGCGAACACCTGGATCTGGTCGGGCATCGAAGTCTCCATCAGTAGGACATGACCCGGTCGACGCCATCGAGCACCCGGTCGAGATCGGGCAGAAAGAACTCCTCGAGCCGGTTCGGCGGGTATGGCACGTCGTATCCCGTCACCCTCGTCACCGGTGCCTCGAGCATGGTGAAGCACCGCTCGCTGATGCGCGTCGCGATCTCGGCGCCGAGGCCCGCGTTGCGTGACGCCTCATGCACGACGACGAGCCGAGCGGTGCGCTCGACCGAGGCCACGATGGCGTCATAGTCGACCGGCGAGAGCGATTGCAGGTCGATCACCTCGATGGAGACCTCACCGCTCGCTCGTGCGGCCTCTAGGCAGGTGCGGACCATCGGCCCGTAGCAGACGATGGTGACATCCGACCCTACTCGAAGCGTGCGCGCCCGCCACGGGTACGGCGCCATCGCCGGGTCGAGAGGATCAGCGGAGGCATCGACTGAGCCCTTGTCCCAGTAGCGCCGCTTCGGCTCGAGATAGATGACCGGGTCATCGCTCGCAATGGCCTGTTGGATGGTGTCGAAGGCAGCCTGCGGATCGGACGGGGTGAGCACCCGCAGCCCGGGCGTATGGGCGAAGTAGGCCTCAGGGGATTCGCTGTGATGCTCGACCGCGCCGATGCCCCCGCCGTAGGGAATGCGGATCGTGATCGGCAGGCTGATCGCCCCCTCAGTGCGGCGGCGGAGTTTCGCGACCTGGGAGACGATCTGGTCGAACGCCGGGTACACGAACCCGTCGAACTGCATCTCGAGCACCGGCCGATACCCGCGCATCGCCAGGCCGACGGCTGCCCCGACGATGCCGCTCTCGGCCAGCGGGGCATCGATGACGCGGTGCTCGCCGAAGTCCTTCTGCAGCCCGTCGGTCACCCGAAAGACGCCGCCGAGCCGGCCGATGTCCTCTCCGAAGAGGACCGTCTTCGCGTCGCGCTCAAGGGCGCGGCGCAGTCCGTGATTGAGTGCCTGGGCCATGGTCATGGTGACCGGTTCGTGCCCGTCGATGCCGGCCATGTCAGCGAACCCCCTCCTCGACGAAGCTCGCGAGGTAGGCGTCCACCTCATCACGCTGCGCTTCGATCTCCGGATGCCACTCTGCGTAGACATGGTCGAACATCGCGCCTGGCTCCGGGTCGGGCATCGACCGAACCCCGGCACGGACGAGCTCGCCGAGTGTCTCAGATTCCTGCTGGAGTCCCTCGAGGAAGGAGTCATCGACGATGCCCTCGTTCGCGAGGTGGACCCTCAGTCGCTCGATGGGGTCGCGCTGACGCCAGGCCTCGAGCTCCACGGCCTCCCGGTAGCGGGTGGGATCGTCGGAGGTGGTGTGCGCGGCCATCCGGTAGGTAAACGCCTCGATGAGCGTCGGCCCCTCACCGGCCCGCGCGCGCGCGAGCGCGTGTCGGGTGACGGCCATGACCGCGAGGACGTCATTGCCGTCGACCCTGATCCCGGGGAAGCCGAACCCGGCGGCGCGCTCGAACAGCGGGGTGCGGGTCTGGCGACCGGTCGGCTGCGAGATCGCCCACTGGTTGTTCTGGCACAGGAACACGACTGGAGCGTTGAAGACCGCAGCGAAGACAAACGCTTCATTGACATCGCCCTGCGCGGTCGCCCCGTCACCGAAATAGCCGATCGCTGCGTCCTGCGACCCGTCGAGCTGGATGCCCATCGCGTAGCCGACGGCGTGAAGCGCCTGATTGCCGATGACGATGACGCTCGGGGCGCAGCGGTAGCGGTTCGGGTCCCAGCCGCCGTTCGTCACCCCTCGGAGCATGGCGAGCATGTCGAGGGGAGGGACACCACGAACCCACGAAACGCCGTGCTCGCGATAGGTGGGAAAGGCGTAGTCGGACGCCGCCATCGCGTGCGCGGAGCCGACCTGGGCGGCCTCCTGGCCAAGGCACGAGGCCCACAGCCCGAGCTCGCCCTGACGCTGCAGGGCAGTCGCCTCTGCATCAAGCCTGCGGACGAGGGTCATGTCACGCAGCAGGCCGCGCAATTCGTCGTCCGTCAGGGATATGGCGAAGTCCGGATGCTCGACCCGCTCGCCCCTCGCAGTGAGCAGTTGCACTCCTGCAGCGCCGAGCCCTGAATCGTCCACGTAAACCCACCTCCCAGCGAATACTTCCACGCCATGCCCGCGCAAGCGCAGGCATCCGGCTCTTTGGCCCGGCACAATGCATTCATGCCTGAAGCAGCGGATGAGATCCGAGTATTCCTCATGGACGATCACGAGCTCGTACGTCGCGGCCTCGCCGACCTCCTCGGACTCGAGAGTGACATAACGGTAGTGGGCGAGGCTGGGACCAAGGAGGAGGCCCTCCATAGGATTCCGGCCTCGCGGCCCAATGTGGCGGTGCTCGACGTGCGCCTTCCCGACGGCTCGGGAGTTGAGGTCTGCCGCGATATCCGGTCGTTCATGCCGGAGGTTAGGTGCCTCATGCTCACCTCGTACGCCGATGACGAGGCCCTGTTCGACGCGATCATGGCGGGTGCGTCCGGCTACGTCCTCAAGGACATCCGGGGCAATGACCTTGTCGATGCCATTCGACAGGTCTCGGCCGGGAAGTCGCTCCTTGATCCCGTCGCGACGCAGCGGGTGCTCGACCGACTGCGCAAGGGCGAGGAGCATGACGGACGCCTCGATGGCCTCTCCGACCAGGAGCGCCGGATTCTCGGCCTCATCGGCGACGGCATGACGAATCGGCAGATTGGCGAGACCATGCACCTCGCAGAGAAGACGGTGAAGAACTACGTGTCGAGCCTGCTTGCTAAATTGGGCATGGAGCGGCGCACCCAGGCCGCCGCTCTCTCCGCCCGAATGTCGGTGGAGCAGGAGCATCGAGGCGATCAGGGGAGGGGCCAGTGAAGCGTCGGACGGCTCTGGCGGCGGTCGCCGCTTTGGTGATGACCGCGGCAGGCACGACGACAGCCGCAGCGATGGGCACCGGCAACCCCTATCAAGACCATCAGGTCGGCGTGACCTACACCGTCTACCAGCCCGGCTTCGTCGCAGGGCTCGGCATTCAGCACGTCGGAGGCGACGACATGTGCCCGCCCGGTGTCGACCAGTCGCTGACGGCCGTCTACGGCAAGCATTCTGGGCGTCAGTTCACCTTGAACGAGGGCAATCCGATGTGCTTTGACATCGGCAACGGCGCGACCGTCCTCACCACCACCATCAACGGTGCGAAGGCGACAGTCGAGGCCTACTGCGATCCGTCGAACGGCCAGGTCTGCAAGGCCTCTGACGTTCTCAAGTACGGCGGCAACCTGCAGATGACCCAGCCCGGCACGGGTGGACTTCGCCCGACCCAGATCTGGATCGAGACCTTCGGCAAGAAGAACCTGAGCGCCCAGCAGCTGATTCAGATCGCCAAGGGCCTGGCTCCTGTCGGGTAGCGCACCCGACCCGGCCCGGCGCAGCGCGGGCCAGGCCGGGGTCATCGACGACGCTGATCTCGGCAGGGCCGCCGAGCAGGTCATCACCGCTCTCGCCGGTCCGGGTGCGACCGTTCGCGCCGATCAGCTCGAGGCAGTCCGGGTCCTCGTCTGCGATCGGCGTCGCGCCCTTGTCGTCCAGGCCACCGGCTGGGGCAAGTCGGCGGTCTACTGGATCGCCGCCCGGGCGGTTCGTGACGCGGGGTCGGGCCCGGTCCTCGTCGTATCTCCGCTGCTTGCCCTCATGCGCGATCAGGTCGCCGCTGCCTCACGGGCCGGCCTGCGGGCAGTCACGCTCAACTCGTCCAATGTCGACGACTGGTCGTCCCTCGAGCGTGACCTCGCGTCGGGCTCAGTAGATGTCGTGCTCGTCAGCCCCGAGCGGCTCGCGAGCCCGAGATTCGTCGGTGAGGTGCTCGGTCCGCTCATCGAGAGCCTCGGCCTGCTCGTCATCGACGAGGCCCACTGCATCTCGTCGTGGGGGCACGACTTCCGGCCCGACTACCAGCGGATCGCCGCGCTGCTGCTCGCGAACCCGCAACTGCCCGTCCTCGCAACCACGGCCACCGCGAATGCCCGGGTCACCGCCGACATCGCCGCCCAGCTCGGCGACGCCACCTTCGTCCAGCGCGGCGAGCTCGCCCGGACCTCCCTTCGTCTCTCTGTGCTCCCCGGGCTCTCGCCGATCGAGCGCTACGCCTGGGTCGCCGACGCCATGGGCCTGCTCGAGGGCTCGGGAATCGTCTACGTCCTCACCGTCGCCGAGGCGACGAGGCTCTCGGGATTCCTCACATCGCGCGGCTTCGCCGTCGCGGAGTACTCGGGGCAGTTGGAGCCCGCGGAGCGGGCACGCGTCGAGGATGCGCTACGCCGCAATGAGTTGAAGGCGGTGGTCGCCACCAGTGCCCTCGGCATGGGGTACGACAAGCCGGATCTCGCGTTCTGCCTGCACGTCGGGTCGCCGAGCTCCCCTGTCGACTACTACCAGCAGGTGGGCCGGGCTGGCAGAGCTCTCGACGAGGCTGTCGTCACCCTCCTGCCGGGCCGGGGCGACGAGCGGCTGTGGGAGTGGTTCGCAACGGCGTCGGTGCCCGATCCGGTCGAAGCGAACGCTGTCCTCGCGGCCCTCCGCGATGCCCCCGGCCCCGTGAGCGTCATCGCGCTCGAGACCTCCACGAGTGTCCGGCGCTCACGGGTCGAGCTCCTCGTTAAGGTGCTCGCCGTCGATGGTGCGGTGACGCGCTCCGTCGATGGCTGGTCGGCGAGCGGCCTGCCCTGGAGCTACGACGAAGCGAAGTACGCCGCCCTCGTCGAGGCGCGCAGGGCGGAGGCCGACCTCATGCGCGCTTACGCCGACGCCTCGACCTGCCTCGAGACACTGCTGCGCCTAGCGCTCGACGACGCTGTCGGCGAGGCGGCGAGATGCGGCCGGTGCTCGGTCTGCATCGGTGCCCTGCCGGCCTCGCTCCCGCGCAGCCCGGGCCGCGAGGCCCTGGAGGCGGCCACCGCTTTCCTTCGCGGGCTCGACACCGTGATCGCGCCCCGCAAGCTCTGGCCCGGCGGACTCACCGGACGCAGAGGCCGAATCAGCCCGGGGCTTGCGATTGCCGAAGGCCGGGCGCTGGCATTCGCCGACGATCCGGCGTGGACGGACGTCGCCGGGCTGCTCGCCGACGGCAGCGACGACCAGGACGCCCCCGACTGGGTCCTTGATGGGCTAACCGCCGTGCTCGCCCGCTGGCGATCATCCTGGCCGGCCCGCCCGATCGTGGTCGCCGCCATTTCCTCCGCGCGACGGCCCCGGTTCAACGAGTCCCTTGCCGCCGGGCTCGCTGCAATCGGTCAGCTCACCGTGATCGAGCCCTTCGAGATCAGCGGGCCCCGCGCCCCTTCCGGCCTGTCACCGGCGGCACGCGCCCGGACGGTCGAGTCGCGAATGCGCCTGCGTGCCGGGGTTGCCGTACCGAGCGGGCCGGTCCTCCTCGTCGATGACACCCTTCGCACCGGCTGGACCATGACGATCAGCGGGGCGCTCCTGCGCCAGGCCGGGGCCACCGCGGTGCTTCCCCTCGTCGTGCACCAGCGTCCGTGAGGCGTCGACTACTGCGTATCCAGCGGAGCGGGCTCAGGCTACTTTTCCCGCGTACCGTTCGCGGGCTGCCTCACCTGACGTTCCGACAAAGGATCCGATAGCGGACCAGCTCATTCCTGATGCGCGTGCCGTGCTGATCGCCTCGATGATGTGGCGCTCGGCATCGGAACGCTCCTGAACTGCCGCCCGGAGCAGGGCAACAGCAGCGGGGTCGAGTTCCTGAGCGTCGGTTGGTTCGTAATCTTCAAAGCGCGCAGCGAGCTCATCGGCGTGCTGCAGGATCTCGTCAACTGTGCGTGGCATCGTCATCACCTCAGAAACTTCTCGCGTGCTCGCATAGCGTGCACGATCACCATGGCTACGTCGCTCTCTACGTAGCCAACTTCCAGGATGATCGCCGCCGAATTAGCTCCGATCATCATCGTGAAGCCATCGCCTAGATCCCATACCCGAAAGGGGTTACGGTATGCGTGGACGATGTCTTCTCGCTGCAGTCCATGCTTGAAGGCGCAGTCCATGCTTGAAGACCGAGGGTGCAATGATCGGTTCATCAACCACCATTACAAAATAACTTGGAATTTTGCCTCATGCAAGGGGCGATCCGTGCCCGGCGTCAGATGAGGGCCCCTACCTCCGTCATCTGTCGATGAGCAGTCTGCAGGGCCTTCAGGTACCGATTCGCGTCCGCTCGATAGGTGGGAGCGGTGATCGACAGGGCCCCCACCACGAGCGCCTCATTCGTGAAGAGCGGCACCGCGAAGCCGTCGTAACGGACCTGCTCGATCTGCTCGATCTGCCCGACCAGGGCGCGGGGGAAGGTGATGGTGAAGCGGGTCATGCGGGGCATGGCCCGGTTCGCCACCTCGTCGAGGAGCTCACCGGACCCGAAGGCCATGAGGACCTTCCCGGTGGCGGAGCAGTACAGGTGGGTGCGCCCCGCGAACTTCGACTGATGCGGCGATTGCCGGTAGCCGTTCGCGCGCTCGACGAACAGGACCTCCTGGCCCGCGAGCACTGCCTGGTGCACCGTCTCGTGCGTCTCAGCGTGGAGGTCGGCCATGAACGGCCTCACATTGTTGCGCAGTACCCGTACCCTCGGGACTCGCGAGCCGATCTCGTAGAGGTGGATGCCGAGCTGGTACTCGAATTCGTTTCGCTCCAGAACGCCCCAGTCGAGGAGCTCCCGCGCCAGCCGATGCACGGATGCCTTCGAGATGCCCGTTCGAGCCGTCGATGAGGGCATCCAAACCGTCTTGCTCAGCGATCCACCTCGATGGAGTTCAGCCCATCCGTGCATTAGACATTTCCTATCAGGCAGCACCCGGATACGAACATGGAGGACGCGGCGCGATGGACGGGCACCAGGAGACAACCTCGTGGGCGGATGCCCGCGACGCCAAGATCGACCTGCGCGGCCCCGATCGCACGGTGAACCGGTTGCTCATTTCCGCCGCGGCTGCGTTCGGCGACTCGATAGCCCTCACCGACGGGGTCACCTCGGTCACCTATGCCGACCTACCCGACTGGGCTGCGCGCGCGGCCGGGGGCCTGCGTGCAGCAGGCGTGAGACCAGGTGACCGCGTTGTCGTCGTCTCCGCGAACCGGTTTGAAGTTCTCGAGATCTTCCTCGGCTGCTCGTGGCTCAACGCGATCTTCGTCCCGCTCAATCCCGATTCGCCAATCGAGCAACTCGCGACGTTCCTGAACTACATCGACCCGAAGGCGATCCTGGCCGAGGCCGCCTGCCTCGCTGCTGTCGAACAGGCGAACAGGTCACGGGGCGACAGCAAGGTCCGGGTCGGCCAGATCGGCGGGGGCGCCGACGACAATGCCGCGTGGCTCTGGGGCACCGGGGATGCCCATGACCTGACTCCGTCCGAGCCGTCCAGCCCGCTCGCAATCCTCATGACGTCGGGCACGACCGGCGTCTCGAAGGGGGTCGTCTGCCCCCACGGGCAATTCATCCAGTGGGGTGATTCCGTGGGGAGCCTGCTCAACCTGACACCGAGCGACGTCGCCTACACCTGCCTTCCCCTTTTTCACACGAACGCACTCAATGGCGTCATCCAGAGCCTCATCCACGGGTCGAGATTCCACATCGGCGGGCGCTTCTCGGTTTCACGCTTCTGGGAGCAGATCCGGGACGCCGAAGCGACCGTTACGTATCTTCTGGGGGCCACGTCGAGCATGCTCCTCACCCGTCCGCCCAGCGACAACGACCGCTCCCACCGCGTGTCCCGAATTCTCGCCCCCGGCACGACGACCGGTACGGTGACCGAGTTCGAGCGGCGTTTCGGGACGGTGCTGATCGAGGGCCATGGCATGACGGAGACGAACCTCGCCATTGCACCCCCGCCGAAGGAGCAAAGGCTCGGCTTCATGGGCACCGTGGTGCAAGGCTTCGAAGCGGTAGCCGTTGATGACAACGGGCTTGAAGTGGCGGACGGCATTCCCGGCGAACTCCTGCTCAGGACGAGCATTCCGAGCGCATTCAGCCTCGGCTACTGGCGCATGCCGGAGGTGACGGCCGAGGCCAATCGAGGGGGTTGGTTCCATTCCGGGGATCGTGTCGTGCTCGAGCAGGGCTGGTTCCGCTTCCTGGACCGCATCAAGGACGTCATCCGCAGGCGCGGCGAGAACATCTCCGCATGGGAGGTCGAGCAGGTACTCGACATGATTCCGGGCGTCATTCGGTCTGCCGTCATCCCCGTGCCCTCCGAGTTCGGGGAGGATGAGGTCATGGCATTCATTCGGGCGGACGGCGACGGACCGGGCGACTTCCGCGCCATCATCGATGCCTGCGAGATGCGCCTGCCGCGCTATGCGGTCCCGCGCTACCTCGACTACGTGACCGAGTTCCCCCTCACCGACACCGGCAAGATCCGAAAGCACGAACTGCGAGCGAGGGGCGTCACCGACACCACGTGGGATGCGAGCGAATATCGGGCATCCCGGGGTCGATGAGCGTGGAGCAGGGGGCATGGATCACCGGGGTCGGGCAAACGCCCTACCTGAGGAAGCCCGACGCCGACCTCACGACCGAGGCCCTGCTTGCCGATGCAGCCCAGGCAGCGCTCAGCGAGGCGGGCCTTCGGGCAAGCGATGTCGACGGCCTCGCCGTCGCGTCCTTCACCCTGGCACCGGACAGGGCAATCGACCTCGCCGCGAAACTAGGGCTCCGCCTGCGCTGGATCATGGACTCAGGACTCGGTGGAGCCTCAGGGGTCGACATGCTCCAGCACTCATCCGCAGCGGTGCGCGCCGGCGATGCGCGCAACATCCTCTGCCTCGGTGGCGACTGCTTCACCGGCGATGCCTTCACCAGGCTCATCAATGCGTACAACCGATCGATGATCGAGGACTTCGAGGGGTTCACGGCCTTCGGTCCCAACGCGATGTTCGCCCTTCTCACGACCTTGCAGATGTCGCGCCTGGGGTTGGAGCGCGCCGACTACGGTGCGCTCGTCTGCCGGCAGCGCGAGTCCGCTGCCGCGTTCAATGCGAATGCTGCCTACCGCACGCCACTGACCATTGACGACTATCTGGCAGCCCCGGTCGTCGCGGAGCCACTCACCATCTTGGACTGCGTCCCGGTCGTCTCGGGCGCAAATGCGATCACGGTGGGCGGCGCCCCGACGGGGGCGTCACCGGTGCGGATCGCCTCCGTCAAGGCCTCCTATAACCACGACAACCACCTCGGCGACGGCCTCACCACCGGGCTGAGCGAGGCGGCCGGCGCGCTCTGGGAGGCCACGGGGTGGGACCCCTCCGAGATCGACGTTCTCTCCCTCTATGACGACTACCCGGCAGTGGTCGTCGCCCAACTCATCGATGCCGGGTTCATCGGATCAGCGTCCATCAGCAAAGGAGACACCGCCACGGCACTGCGCGACCTCCTTCTCAGCGACCTAGCGATCAACTCATCGGGGGGCCAATTGTCTGCTGGACAGTGCGGCGCCGGAGCCGGGTTGCACGGGGTCGTCGATGCCTGCCGGGCTCTTGTCAGGCTCGGCCGTGGCGGCCGTGCCTTCGTGGCCGGCTACGGGATGGTCGTCCACAGATTCGGAGCCTGCTCGAACGCGGCCGCGTTGGAGATCGCATGAGCGCCGCCATCATGCCCGCTTGCGTGGCATGCGGCTGGCAGGGACGACCCCGCCGAATCTGGTGCCCCCGCTGCGGGGGAGCCGCATGGGCCGATGCGCCCCTGCCTGAGGCCACGGTCGTTGCGACCACTCAGGTCCGCCGGCATGTCGGGGGCGTCGTCGATCCGCCGGAGGTCGTCTGCCTCGTCACCACCGACGATGGCGCCACCTTCATCGCCCGATGCGATGACGCCGTTCCGCCGAAGCCTAAGGACCGGGTGAGCCTGGCCTTCGACAGCGGGCTCGTCGCTCACGCCTTGCCAAAGTCCTCGCGGGCTCGGGCTGGCGCCAAGCGGAAAGTCGGTCCCTGACTGGCGAGGATTCCCGTCGAGCACCTTCGCCATCGGGGCCGGCCGCGGGTGGCTCATCGTCCATGAGGTCCTGCACTCACCGGGCCTGGGCCACTCCGACGAGCCCGGCTCCATCATGGCCCCCACCGTCGCCATGACCAACGTCCTCGGACGCGCCGAACGCCGCAAGGAACTGCGCGCCCAGCCACATCCTCGATTCCCACCAGGGGACCTCGCCAACATCGCCGCCATGTATCCGCAGGATGGGCCCTCATGCTCCGCGTAGCGGGATCACCTCGCCCGTCGGCCAGTGACATCAGCATCGCTCGACCCGTGGGGGCTGGGTGTTCTGAGTTCGACAGCGCCCAAGCGTCAGACGCGACGGGCCGCGTTGTCCCACGCGGACTTGAAGACACGCTGATGGGCGGCTTCTGGGCAAGTCGTAGGAGTAGGTCATCGCATTTCTATAGCCCTCGAGTGCGAATCTGGTCTCAGTCATCACGTCCATCGGCTCTTCGCCGGGGTAAGCAGGGCCTCGAAGAGCGTGCGTGACGCCCCATCCAGCGCTAATCGGCGTCGCTTCAAGGAAGCTCAACGCCAGGAGTCGGCCCCGAAGTCATGGAGCGCGCCGAGGGAATCGAAGACGTTGTCCCGGTGGATGAGGATCACATCACGGTGGGCCCCAGCAATCACCGCAATGAGACAGTCCATGATGCCCCGAACTGGAGTCCGGGCCGCCCGGGCCTGCACGAATAGTTCGCCCGCGTGGATGAAGGAATCCGCCGATGGCAGCGCGAGCGAGGGAAGACCGCGGACGATCGCGTCGATCGCGCGGGAGTTTCGCTCGTTTCTTCCTGCGGCCAACTCGGCTTGGACCGGACCGCAGGTCACGAACGAGGCCGGTGCATTCGCGAGCATCGACAGTCGCTGCTTCACGTCAGCATCACCGCGGAGGATAGGAATCCACAGCGACGAATCGACGAGGTAGCGGGTCAATCGACGATTGGATCATCAGTGCGGATGGCATCAAGATCGGCATCCCAGCCAACGCCGACCATGGCATCGAGGTCTGACAGTGACATTCGCGACTCGAGAAGGCGTCGTAGCGCGAATTCGACGGCGCTGCGCTTTGTCGGCAACCCGAAGATCTCCATTGCCTGCAGGACCAGCTCATCGGGGAGGTCGATGTTCGTCCGAGTCATGACGTCAAAATACACATTCGATGTGTAGAGATCAACATGCCTGTCTCTTGGCACGTGCCGTTCACGCTGTCTCCGGCGCGGTGCGCGACGCGGTCGACGGGGCGGGCTGGCAGGCGGGGCACCAGTAGGTGAGGCGGGGTGCGCCGGCAGCACCCGGGCCGAGCAGGCTCACTTGCCCGGCGCCGAGATCATCTGCCTGCCGGTCCACCCGGATCACCGCCCCGCACCGGCGGCAGGGCTTTCGTCCGCGCTCAAACACATAGTGTGTGCGGCCAAATCCCTCCTCCCCGGTTGTCGATTGCGAGGGGCGCGCCTTATTGCGCTCCATGAGCCGGTGGGCATGCTGCACGACCTCTTCAAGGTTCGGCACCTCGCCCGCCGGAGTCGCGGGGTGGACTCCTGCGAGGAACAGCGACTCGCACCGGTAAATGTTGCCGATTCCGGCGAGGTTGCGCTGGTCGAGCAGGGCCATGCCGATCACTCGTCCCGGGCGCCTCCGCAGATTCCTTAAGGCCACGCCGGTGTCCCAGTCCGGGCCGAGGATGTCCGGCCCGAGGTGGCCGACGACGATCGCCTCGTCAGCTGTCGGGAGCAGGTTGACCACGGGCAGGCGGAAACCGACCGCGACCGAGTCCGCTGTTCGCAGCACGAGCCGGACCTGAAAGGACGGACCGCCCTTCCAGCGCTCACCCTCGCGATAGAGGTGCCAACTGCCGTCCATCCTGAAGTGGGTATGGAGGGTCCGGCCATCGTCGAACCGGAAGAGCAGGTGCTTGCCTCGGGGCACCACTTCGATCACCGTCTGCCCAGTGAGGGAGGCCGTGGCGAGCGACGGCCAACGGAAATCGCTCGCAGTGATCACCTCCCCGGCCAAGCGGTCGTGCAGTCGCCGGGCAGCCAGCCAGACCGTGTCGCCCTCGGGCATCAGTGGCCCTCGGACCGAAGTCGCCAGCCGGACGGGGTATGGAGGAAGCCCGCCCCCTGCATGGCCTGGCCCCTTGCGTCGAGTGGGCTCGGAAGTGAGCCATTGACACTCGTGAGCCGTATCCGGGTTTCACGCAGACGAGCGGCGGCCAGGCCCTCAAGGGCTGGGCGCTCATCGCCCCAGAGCAGGAGTGTTGCCCCGCCCTTCTCGAGGTATCCGCGCAACTCGCCGCCGACGAGGACGACCCACGCGCCCGGCTTTCGTCCGGCCCGATGGGTCACCCCGTCCGGTGGGTCTGGCCACGGCAGTGCCGCGCCATAGGCATTGGCCGGGTCGACCGCAGCGAGCACCGTGATCCTTTGCTGCCGGCCCCCCGGCCGCACCGCGCGCAGGCGATCGATCGCGGCACCCGTCCCGAACTGCGCCGCGCCGAGTCCCTCGATCGCGTAGACCCGCTGGCATCGCCCGGCCTGCTCGAAGGCAGCGAGGATCCGGTACGCCGCAGCAAAGCCGCCCGGGAGTTTCTCGGCCACCACACTGCCCCTCGTGACGACCCCGTAGCGCGCAAGCAGGGAGTCGGCGGCTTGGGTGGCACGCCGTTCGGTGCTCGTGTCCACGGAGGGCAGGGCAGACCATCGACCGGCGGAGGTCGGCGGGCCCACCCGGCGCGGGAGCGCTATCCGACCGCGGCGCTGCGGAACTCGCACCTTCGCCTGCGTGCCGACGGAGCGCGTCCGCAACCCCGCCCAGCTGTCATTCGTGAGATATCCGCGCCAGGTGAGTGACCACAGCACGGTGTCGAGGCGGGCGTCGTCGACGACCCGCTCGCCGAGCATCCCGACCTTGTCGGAGATGTTACGAAAGAAGTAGCCACCCGATCCGTCAAGGACTGTCAGCACGAGGGCGTCGAGGTCGTCCGCATCCTCGTCGATTGGCCCTGAGATCGGGCGGATGGAATCGGCGAGGTCTGCGGGGGCGATCGCGACGAGCCCGTCGCCTCGAGCCATCTGGCCGGTGCCCCACCAGATGACCTCCCCGGCTGTCGTGAGCTCGTCGAGCATCCCGGGGTGGTAGCCGCGCACCCGGCTCGGCAGGATCGCCGACTCCCAGGCAGAGGCTGGCAGCGCCACGCCTGCCAACTGCTCAATGACCGCGAGCACGGCATCAGCGCCACCCCGATTTGGAGACTGGCCCGCCTCGGCTACCTGCTGCCAACCGAGCAGGAACTCAGCGAACGCAACCCCCGCCACCGGCTCGGCCTCATGGCGTAGCCGGGCCACGCTGCGGCGCCTGATCCGCCTGAGCACCTCCGGCTCACACCACTCAAGACCCTTGCCGCCGGGCCGAAACTGCCCGCTGATGACCCGGCCACTGGCGGCGAGCCGCTGCATGGCGAGCTCTGCCACCGCCGGCGCGAGGCCGATGGCGTGGGCTAGGGCCGCAGTGTCGAATGGCCCATGGGTGCGGGCGAATCGGTGGACGAGGTCGCCCACCGGGTCGGCGACCGGCTCGCAGAACTCGATCGGCACGCCCGGGGGCAGCACGACGCCGAGTGCGTCACGCAGCCGCGCTGCATCCTCAATCGCCGCCGTCACCATGCCGCCCGCGGCACCGGGCCAGCGCACACCGATGGCCCGGCGCGCGGAGCAGAGTTCCAAAAGCCACGCGGGGTCGATGCCACGCGTCAGCGCATCCTCATCACTCAGCGGGCCGAGGATTCGCAGCAGGTCCGCGGCATCCTCGATGTCGCGGGCCTGACGATCAGCGGTCAGGTGCTGCAGTTCGGCCTCGACCTCGTCGAGGGCGAGCGGGTCGAGCAGGTCACGGAGCTCCGGCGTGCCGAGCAGTTCCGCGAGCAGCGTGGCGTCGAGGGTGAGCGCCTGCGCCCGACGCTCGGCGAGGGGCGCGTCACCCTCATAGAGGAACGAGGCGACGTACCCGAAAAGCAGGGAGCGCGCGAAGGGTGATGGCGTTGCGGTCTCGACCTCGACGATCGTGACCTCGCCACTGCGGATCCGCTCCGTCAGGCGCACGAGCGCGGGTACGTCATAGACATCCTGGAGGCACTCGCGAACCGTCTCGAGCACGATCGGGAATGACGGATAGCCGGCCACCGCCTCGAGTAGGTGCGCTGAGCGCTGCCGCTGCTGCCACAGCGGTGAGCGCTTGCCCGGGTGTCGCCGCGGAAGCAGGAGCGCTCGTGCCGCTGCCTCGCGGAAGCGACTCGCGAACAGTGCCGATCCGGCGATGTTGTCGGTCACTACCCGCTCGACATCCTCAGGTTCGAGGACGATCGTCGCGATGACCGCGCGGACCTGCTCATCGCCCTCGGCGTCGGGCAGTCGCAACACGATCCCGTCGTCGGCGTGCATGACCTGCGGATCGAGCCCGGTCGTCTCGCGGACCCGGGCTGCGATGGCCAGGGCCCACGGCGCATGCACCGCGGCCCCGTAGGGGGAGTGGATGACCACCCGCCAGTCACCGAGCTCGTCGCGGAAGCGCTCGACAAGGAGGGTGCGGTCGTCGGGGAGTTGCCCGGTGGCCTCACGCTGCTCGTCTATATAGGCGGAGAGGTTTGATGCGGCCCGGTCATCAAGCCCGGCGGCGGCGAGCCGCTCGGCGACGTCCGTCTTCTTCCCGTGGGCGACGGTCCGGACGAACGCGCCCACCGCCTCCCCAAGCTCGGCCGGTCGGGCCAACGCATCCCCGTGCCAGAACGGAAGCCGGCCAGGCTGTCCGGGCGCCGGGCTGACGAGCACCCGATCATGGGTGATCTGCTCGATCCGCCAACTGCTCGCCCCGAGGGCGATCACTTCGCCTACCCGGGACTCGTAGACCATCTCCTCATCGAGTTCGCCGACCCGCGAGCCCTTCTCGCCAACCATGAACACCCCGAAGAGTCCGCGGTCGGGGATCGTGCCGCCACTCGTCACCGCAAGTCGCTGCGCCCCCGGCCTGCCGCTGAGGATTCCGGTGGTTCTGTCCCAGACGATGCGGGGCTTGAGGGAGGCGAAGTCATCGGATGGGTAACGGCCGCTGAGGAGATCGAGGACGGATTCCAGGACGCCTCTGGTGAGGCCCGTGAACGGTGCTGCCCGCCGGGCGAGGGCGAGGCATTCGTCCACCGTCCACTCCTCCCCTGCCGAGTCGGCCATCGCGAGCATGGCGACAATCTGCTGGGCGAGGACGTCCAAGGGATTGCGGGGGATGCGCAGTGCCTCGATCTGGCCGGCGAGCATGCGCTCGGCCACGACGGTGCACGTGACGAGGTCTCCCCTGAACTTGGGGAAGATGATCCCCCGGCTGGTGGCGCCGACCTGATGGCCGGCCCGTCCAACCCGCTGCAGTCCGGAGGCGACGCTCGGCGGGGTCTGGACCTGAATGACGACGTCGACCGCGCCCATGTCGATGCCGAGTTCGAGGCTGCTCGTCGCGACGACAGCGGGGAGCCGGCCAGCTTTGAGATCCTCCTCGATAACCGATCGTCGCTCCCTGCTGACCGAACCGTGGTGCGCGGCTGCGATCGGGGCGAGCGCCCCACGGTCGGCAGCAATGTCATTGATTCGAGAGGTGATGCGCTCAGCCAATCGGCGGGAGTTGGCGAAAATGATGGTCGCGCGGTGAGACTCAATGATGTCGACGAGGCGCTCGTCGATATGCGGCCAGATGGACGACTGAGCCTCGGCGCCTGCCGCGGATCCCGAGACCTCACCATCCCCGGGCCGGCCCCCCGTTCCATCGGCCAGTGCCGCCATGTCGTCTACCGGCACCTCGATTCGCAGGTCCCATTGCTTATGCGATGGCGGACAGACGATGGTGGCCGGCTGACTCGGGCAGATCCACTCGGCGACGTCCTCGATGGGCCGGACGGTGGCCGAGAGCCCGATGCGCTGGGCGGGCGCAGCGAGCAGGGCGTCGAGTCGCTCGAGCGAGAGGGCGAGGTGAGCCCCGCGCTTCGTGCCGGCGATCGCGTGTACCTCGTCGAGGATGACCGTGTCGATGCCCCGGAGCGCCTCTCGGCCAGCCGAGGTCAGGAGCAGGAAAAGCGACTCGGGTGTCGTGATGAGGATGTCTGCCGGTGCCCTCGCGAATCGGGCGCGCACGGCCGCCGGGGTGTCGCCCGTTCTCGTTGCGACGGTGACCTCGGGGACCTCGATACCAAGCCGACCGGCCTGCTGGGCGATCCCGGCGAGCGGGCTGCGCAAGTTGCGGTCGACGTCGACCGCGAGTGCCTTCAGTGGAGAGACATACAGGACGCGGCAGCGCCGGGCCGGGTCCGGCTTGATCGACGTGGAGTGCAGTTGATCAAGGGCCCAGAGGAATGCCGCGAGGGTCTTGCCGCTGCCGGTGGGGGCAACGACGAGGACGTGCTTCCCGGTGGCGATTGCCGACCATGCCTGCTCCTGGGCCAGCGTGGGCGCGGCGAACGCGGCGTCGAGCCAGGCCTGCGTGGCCGGAGTGAAGCCTGCGGGCATGCTCGTCATGGTAGGTCCACGGGCAGTGGCCCGCGAGCGGCTCGTGCGTCGAGGTCTACCCATCAACCACAGATGTTCGTTAATCTGCGATTATGCGCGCCAGGGTCAACATCAACGACGACCTCAACCGTGAGGTCAAGGTCCAGGCTGCTCGACGCGGGGTATCGACCGCCAATGTGATCGAGGACGCGCTCCGCTTGGCCTTATGCCCACAACAACGTGAAGACCCGCCAGACTTCCCGGTTTCTGCGAGATCGGGTGGTGTACGGCCCGGTGTGAATTTCGGCGACTCGGATGACCTTTATCAACTGATCTACGGCGAGGACGATCGTCGAGCAGCTCTGCTGGTTGGGGCAAACGCACCCAAGAACCCACCCACCTGACGGAAAGTGCCCGTCGATTCATTATTCTGGCAGTTGGCGCGTGGTTGGTGAATTCGCCCGAACCCTCTCCTTGAGCACACGCGCAATTCCTGCCGCCCTTCTGGCGGCATCGGCGATCGTGTCACGAACGACGATCGTCACCTTCGATCGCGGCTTCGCTCGCTACCCGGGCCTCAACGCTGAGATCCTGTCGCTCACCCCTTAAGTCCATTGCAGGGCGGAGGTCGCGACGCCTCGAAGGTCATTGGGTACTTGGCCGAGGATGTGTACAGGGGCAAGCTAGGGCACCTCAGGCGTGAAAGGTCGAGCAGAGATTCGAGCGCTAATTGTCGCAACGGCATAGAGTCCGGCCCTCCTAGGCGGTCGTATCGCGCGTGACATAAGCGTTGAGTAAATGTGGCCCTGTTTGTTCTTTTTGTATCCAATTATTGACAATAACTCCATACTGTCCATAATCAGAGACATGCAGCCGGTAAAAGAAGAAGTCGCTGAGCAAGCGGATGAGCGGTGGCTGCGGTCGCTGGGCGCGCGCCTACGAGACACGCGTGTGTCATTGCGAGTGTCGATGACCGCGGCGGCGCAGTCAGCCGGGGTTTCCCGGATGACGTGGCATCGCATGGAGTCCGGCTCGCCCAGCGTGTCCGCAGGCTCGTATGCACGAGCACTTGACGTGCTCGGTATTGCCGAGAGCGATGAGATGGCATCCGCAGCAGTTCGACCGATTGGGATGATCCCGACGCGGATCCGGGTAGGGGACTGGCCCGAGTTGGCCGCAGTGGCGTGGAGCCTGCAACCGGACACACTGCTCACGCCCCGTGAGGCTCTTGACTTGTATGAGCGAAACTTCCGCCATCTGAACCCCTTGAACCTCACCGAGTCAGAGCAGGCCTTGATCGACGATCTGCGTGACGGGCTCGGTGATGATGTTCGCGCGTAGTCGCCACCAACTGATTGCAGTGGCGCTCGGCTGCATGGACGCTGAGAGTCTGCGGTCCGCTGACTGCCTGTTCGCAGGAGGGACGGCGTTGGCGATGCGGTTCGGCGAATACCGGGAGTCGGTCGACATCGACTTCGTCGTCGCCGCAGACTCGTCGCATCGACGACTTCGTGAGACATGCAAGCAGGGCGGGTTCGATGCGCTGATGGTCCCTGGTCAGCGGGTCGTGGTCGCTGGTCCCATGCGCATCGATCAGTACGGAATCCGCACACGTCTCCTCGTCGCGGGTACGCCGATCAAGTTCGAAATAATCCGGGAGGGACGCATCACCCTTGAAAAGCCGGGCAGAACGGACGTAGTCATGGGGCTGGCGACGGCGACTGTGACGGATCTCGTCGCGATGAAACTGCTGGCGAACTCGGATAGATGGGCCGACTCAACCGTGTTCAGTCGCGACATCATCGACTTGGCAATGGTTCAGCCGAACCGGCAGGTGTTGACGCAGGCGATCGCGAAGGCCTCGGTTGCCTACGGTGAGGGCGTGGTGCGCGACGCCCGATCGGCCATCGCGTGGCTGCTCGAGCGTGGCGCAGTCCTCCAACGGTGCCAGCAGGCGATGGGGATGGAGCAGCCTCGCGCGGTGCTCGTGCATCGCCTCCGCCGTCTCGCGATGTCGCTAGAGACAGTGAGCCCCTGCCAGTTACTTGGGTTCTCGACTCTGCACAGCACCGATCGAGGGACACGGCCCGTCATGAACACCACTCGAGGGGCGATCCTCACCGGACGCTCCCCTGAGAATCGGGGCCAGTGGCCTGCTGGGCCTCTTCACGGTGGTCGATCTTCGACATCCAAAGGGACTGCAGCAGGCTCACGGCTCGCTCCTTGTCCATCGAGGCTACCTCGACCTCAGGAACACGAAACTTCACGACAAGTTGGTGCACAAGATCAGCCGGGAGGCTGTGGGAGGGCACCTGCGGAACACCTCGAGGTGGGCGGACTCCGTTGTTGACGCAATCCCAGAACTCATCCTCGGTGATCTTGAGTTGGTCACGAAGGACATGGCTCCACAATGCTGGGCCGTAGTCAGACCGATCTATGGGGTGCGAGACGCGGGTTCGTAGGACGTTGCCATCAGGCAGTGCCAGTTCGTAGGTCACGTGATGATTCGTCTTGCTCCCACGCGCATTTCTTACGGACGTCCAGCCTTCAATCCTGCAGAACTTCTCATGGTCGGCGCGAGTTGGCGTCGGGTGGTTCACTCCCCGACCAACCAGGCCTTCAATTGACCGTCATCCGACAGTGCGATGAGTTGCACCAGGCCCCAGTTGTTCGCGTGGTTCGGAGCATGCAGGAGGTGATCGTCCCAGTCCTGCGCGTACTCGCGGAGCACGAGAACCATCTCGTCCAACGCCCCATCGAAGGTCGTAGCGTCAGCAGCAAGCGGTAACCCTGGCAGGAAGATACTCCAGCCGTCCGCCTCCGCAACAAGCTGCGCGTCTGCGGGGCGAGTTTCGGTAAGCATGCTCCGCAGCCGACCAGCGTCGACGACAGCTGCAACCCTGTTCTCGCGGCGCACCGTCGCGGACCGCCCCTCCTCAGCAGCGTCGAGGAGGTCCTTGAACCCGGCTCTGGCTGCGGAAAGCGTCGGGAAGTGGGTTGCTGTAGCCATTCCTTACCTCCATTTATGTACTAGCTGTACAGAGAGTACAGATATCGCCGCAGAAGTTCAATCGTCGTGCGAGCAGGAAATCGGCAGCCTTGGTGCAGCGCAGATCTCACAGGGTCCGCGGCTGAGCGTGTGGCCAAGCGGGTGGCCTCTAGTTCCGATATTATCGGAACTAGAACACCTCTATTGTTTGTTTGAAAACTGCGAAGGTCATCTCATGGCACCCACAACGCGTAAGCAGAAGTATCTCCCCCGAATCGTGGACAACGTGCTGGGTCAGCGCTTGCGCTCCCACGGAGCGGTTCTCATCGAAGGTCCGAATGCCTGCGGCAAGACTTCCACCGCGCGCCAACTCGCTGCCAGCGAGGTGCGCCTCGACTCTGACGTCGCGATGCGTCGCGCCGGACTCGCTGAGCCCGCCATCCTCCTCGAGGGACCCACCCCAAGGCTGATCGACGAGTGGCAACGGGTTCCCGATGTTTGGGATGCCGTGCGAAATGCCGTCGATGATCGTCAACAGGACGGGCAGTTCATCCTCACCGGCTCGGCAACACCCTCAGAAGCCCTGATCCGACACTCGGGCGCGATGCGCGTGTCGCGGCTGCAGATGCGCCCGATGAGCCTGTTCGAGTCGGGCGACTCCACTGGCGCGATCTCCCTGGCTGCACTGCTCACCGGGGAGAAACTCACCGCGGTGCCGCCAGCACACGACCTAGCTGCGATCGCCGAGCTCACCTGTCGGGGCGGATGGCCCGCCAACTTGAATCGCAGCATTGACGACGCCCAACAGTCGGCCCGGGACTACCTCGACACGATCGCGGGGACCGATCTGTCCGAGGTGGACGGGATTCGGCGTGACCCTCGCAAGGTCAAGGCGTTGCTGTTTTCCCTCGCGCGCCACAACGCCACGTACACCGACCTCAAGGTCTTGGCCGCCGATGCCACTGGACAGGGCGAGCCAGTGACGTCCAAGACGGTGAGTACATACCTCGACCCGCTGTTGCGCCTATGGGTGGTTGACGAGCAATATGCGTGGGGCGGGCACCTGCGCTCGGCAGCACAGGTGCGCTCCAAGCCAAAGCGCCACCTCATTGACCCCTCCCTCGCCGTGGCTGCGCTCGGCGCAGACCCAAGTGCTCTGCTGGCTGATCGCGAGATGTTCGGCTTCCAGTTAGAAAGCCTGGTGTATCGAGACTTGTGCGTTTACGCCCATGCCCTCGGCGGTCAGGTTCGGGCGTACCGCGACAGCCGTGACGTCGAAGTTGACGCCATCGTTGTGGGACCGAAGAACCAGTGGGTGGCACTGGAGGTGAAACTCTCGGGCAGTGACGCGGTGCTCGAATTTGCAGCGAAGTCGCTCCTGCGCTTCGCCGACAGCATGACAACGGCGCCAGCATCCTTGGGGATAGTCGTGGCAACCGGCCCGTCATACAGGCGCACCGACGGTGTGCACGTCATCTCAATCGGAACGCTCGGACCCTGATTCGGCGAATCTAGAGGATTGCGCGCAAGTCTGGCTTGTAGTTCGTGGGAGTTTGGCGTTCATCCACGTGATGGGAGTCCGTAATGGATCTTGCTGGGATGTCCCTCCTTGGAGAGGTTGTCGCCGACGATCGCGCCAGGATCGCATTTGGGAGGGTGGGCGTTCGTAAGGATGACCGCTTCGCAGTCGCGGTCGGTGAGGACGGAACCATTGTCTTGACCCCACTGGTCTCGATTCCCAAGCGGGAGTTGCTCGTGTGGGAGAACCAGCAGTTACGCGAGAGTTTGGCTCGTGGCCTAGCGCAGAGCGCACATGGGGAAACAGTGGAGCTCGGTGACTTCACTCAGTTTGTGGATGGACGGGACGAGGCTGAGTGAGCAAGTTTCGTCTCGTTTTCACAAGTGAGGCGAACGATGTCTTGAGGGATCTCGAGTCACCGCAGTATGCAACGAAACTCAAGAAGGTCCGCGAAACTCTGGGGTTGATCCAACAGGACCCCTCGTACCCAGGATTGAGGTCGCACAAGTATCGATCGTTTCATGGGCGCAATGGCGAGGACGTCTGGGACTCATACGTTGAGAACAACACGCCAGGGGCATGGCGCGTCTTCTGGCACTACGACCCAGCCGAAGACCACATCACGATCGTGACCATCGGGCCGCACCCGTAGCTGGCTCTGCCCCTAAAGGGTGTCCATCACGGCACGTATGAAAGCGAGATCGGTACCTGCCTGCCGGTGGATGGTCGGCCGCCTACGACCCAGACCCCTCGAATGGTGTGGGCGCCAGTCACTCCGAGTGAGTGAAGGTATGACGAGACGTTCCTGGCTCGCGCGTCCGACAAAGACAGCCACGGCCTTCCCTGTTCACGTGACCAAGGACAGCAGTTTCACCCTGCCTGCCTTGGTCCGTCTCGGCGAGTTCGCAGGAAAAGGTCCGAACGGCACGGGCACCTCACGAGAAGAGCTGCCGCTGGCGTTCACCGTGAGCTCACCCATCAACGTCAGCGGCAGAATGTAGAAGTGCACCGTGCAGCAGAGTAGATGACCAACGCACCAATGTCCGTCACCTTCGGACGGACATTTCCCGTGATCGGCGCCCGGAAACAAGGGTGACGGACCCACCAGCTGGGACCCCGGCGACCGGCGAATTCAAATTTCACATCAAGAGAAACTGCGTGGCTTGCGCCCTAACGGGCCCAAGCCACGCACCAACCCATCGGCTCAATGGCGCCCGACACCGCGGCCTTGCGGTCGAAAAGCCAAGACGAAGATGAAGGGAGAAGTGATGAGTGGCTAAAAGGCCCGTATCGGACGGATCTGCAGCGCGACGTTCTTGTCTTGGTTGTACCCGACGCCATCACTAAAACCGGGGTTCCACGCAGCGCTCGGATTGGCCTGACTCGAAGTCCAGAACGTGCCGTTAGGAAACCCGTACGTACCTGCAGCGAAGGTGCTGTTCTGGACCGTTCCCGCGCAACTCACACTCGGTGCAGCAGGTGTAGTGGGATTACGCGAATAATTACACATCGCATTCATCTCAACCCTGGATGGCAAGAACCACTCCCCCGCGCTAGAACCGGAAGGTGCATATGCCAGCACCGCTGCCGCAGCATTGGAACTGCACGCGCTTGATGCCGCCATCGCTGCCGTATTCGCCGCACCCGTGCCCACATCCATACCAGTCGCAGCAGAAACGTCCGTTAAGCCATCGCACCACGTCGCGGTAGCGTCAGGTGTTCCTGCACCACTCCACGTTTTCGGCGCCATCTCGTACGTCGTCCCACCTGAGATCAGGAAGATCAGGCCACCCCCCGGCCCGGTACCGCCCAATGCGTAGACCTGTGGTGTGACCGATCCTGAGGCTCCCGATGCAGCGGAGGCTCCGACGACGTTGGTAGCGGTGACGGTAAACGTGTATGTGGTACCGGTGGTCAGGCCGGTGACGGTGAACGTGCCGCTACCCGACTGGTTCAAGGTCGCGGTGACCGAGCCAGGCGTCGACGTGGCGGTATACGACGTGATCGTCGCCCCACCATTGGACGTTGGTGCGGTGAAGGCGACCGTCGCCGAGGTGACGCTGGCCATCGCTGCGGCGCCGATCGTCGGCGCGCCGGCCGCAACGGCAGCGACGGTGAACGACACGGTGACCTGCGGCGCGGCCAGCGTGGTCGAATTGCCCGCCTGATTCGCGTTGATACTGCAGGTGCCGGTAGACACGAACGCCAGCACCCCGCCACCGCTGATCGTGCACACCCCACTCGTCGATGACGTGAGCGTGACCGCCAGCGCCGAATCGGACGTCGCCGTGAGCGTCGGGGTTGTCCCGAAGTTCCTCGTCCCCGGGTTCGCGAACGTGATCGCCTGC
>CAFBNE010000010.1_pt1 | contig 43977 bp, 33 predicted proteins | sample 7269181 | NCBI WGS metagenome assembly CAFBNE01 (sample SAMEA6814085, study PRJEB35770) | uncultured Actinomycetes bacterium | biome: Freshwater; feature: Freshwater reservoir; material: water | place: Czech Republic | collected 2017-05-23 | depth 30m m
GCCTTCCATGCTGGAACTCGCCACCGCCTCAGCGCGCAGGAGGAACCGCGCGAGAGGGTCAGCGTTGTCGAAGCCGGCGCCGGGCTCGTTGATCGACCGGATCGCCTGTTCCGCGTCGCTGATGTCAGCTGAGACCGAAGCGGGCAGGAACAGGTCCATGCCGGTGACCAGGTCGGGAACGTATGCTTCGACGTGCCCTGATCGACGTGCTGAACGGGTGACCGCTGCGGGGTCACCCTCCCAGTGCACCTTCTGCAGACCAGGCACGTGCTCACCTCCATAACCGAGAATAGCGCATATCCTAGGATATGGAATTGCAAGACCGAGGTTACATAGAGTTGTGGGTTCGTCTGCGGAACCGTCAACCAGGACGTGCGGAATCCAGCGACAGTGTCGCAATGCCACCTCAGGGAAATCCAACACGACGGACGCCGAGTTGCGCGGCGTTGCTGAGCGTTTGCAGCAGGTTGCCATCAGCGAGCAGATGGTCAACACGCCCTATGACATGCAGGAGTCGCTGCACCCGCACTACTTCGGGCAGATGGCCTTGCGCTCATGCCTGCGCCAGGCGTTCAACGACGGCTATCGGCGCTCGGGCGCATGCCGCGCACTGTCCGACTGGGCAGCAACGACCTTGGGTGAAGAGCCTGCAGTGACGTTCACAGCGGTTCGCCAGAAGTTGGTCGAAGTGTCCGATTGCTGTCCTGACCCCCCCATAACTGTGGGTAGTTCCGCGGCAGTCATCGACGCCTTCCTGGCCCAAAATGATATGAATAGATCGCGCTATTGCGATGACCCGTGCACTACATAGGGAGCCACATGCGCAACCATGCCCACATTCGCCGAATGACCGCGCTTCTCGCCGTGGGAGTGGTTGTCGTTGCCCCCTTCACCATGCTCACCTCAGCGCATGCCCAGGTTACCGTCGCTGATTTGGGTGGGGGGGCTGTCCGGTCGGTCGACCTAACTCCAGGCGTGAACCCGATCGACGCGATCTTCGAGCACTACTCCTCCGTCTACGCCGCCTATGAGTGGATCAAGAAGAGCGTCGAATGCCGCGGCGAAGCGGCAACCTCCCCGAAGTGCGCGATGGCGGACACTGCGAAGCTCGACCTCATCCTCGAGAAACTCGATCAGCTCAGCGCCACGGTCAAGGCGAATCACGCAGAGACGACCTCGCGCATCGACCTCGGACTGCAGCAGGCGGCCAAGAAGGACCTGATCGATCAGGAGCGCAAACTCGGCCCGCTCTTCGACCATGTTCCGGCCGCCCTCGAACTCTTCAATGCCTACAAGCAGTGCGTGGATGCCAAGACGAGCGGTGAGGTCACCTGCGGCGGGGTAGATGTCGATACCGAGCTTCGCACCCGTGCGGAGAACTTCGTGATCTACACGGCCGAGAACCTGCCGAACAAGATCCACGACCAAATCACGATCTTTACTGGGTCGGCAGGTCACTCAAGCCAGGGCCTTGCTTCGGTGGCTTGGCGCTGGGCGTTGGGGGAGCAGAACCTCAAGGCGGGCGCATCCGACGCGAAGTTCCTGCTCAAGGACGAGGTTCCTTTCGTCACCCCGTGGCTTTCGGGCTGGATGAACGACTACCTCTACCAGTACGCGCAACTGTTCTCGATCTACGGCTTCGTACTGCCGATGGCCGAGGCCCTAGATGCGGAACTGGCCAAGCAGGATGGTACCGGCGACAACTCACCGAAGCACCGGTTCACGAAGAACTACATTGCCGGCCTCCAGAAGGCGGTGGCTGAGCGAATCGAGCTGAACTCCGACAATCTGCATACGGTGCGTGGCACGATCAAGGCCTTCGCCCTGCCTCAACTGTCGGAGGGTCAGATTCTGATGGCGACGCCGGACAACAAGAATGCGCTCGTCTACTCGGCGAGCCCAATGGCTGGTGGGTCCGATATCCACCAGCAGGACTTTCAGGAGTTCAGCTCGATGGTGAACGCCTACGCCGTGGCGAGCAAGTTCGAGGGCGCCTTCCCCGGTGCGTTCGCGAAGGTGAGCGGGGAGGGCACTTTCCCTGCTGGCCCCTTCTACACCATTGCGGCGCCCACGAGCCTGGTGACCATCGCGCCCCACGGCTGGGGCGCAGAGAAGCTCAAGGCCCCGCTCGGCCCATGCACGGTCTGGTCCTGGTGCGTCGAGAACGTGCCCGCCTTCGATGGCTGGCGCGCGCGGGCGTACGACCTCCCCAACACGACGAATCTGATCACTGGCTTCGGTCGCAATCACGACACCCGGGTGCGGGCGCGCCTTGCCGATAAGCGTGTCACCTGGGCCGAGCTCGAGTCGCAGAGCAAGCAAAAGAACCAATACACGCTGCTCACCTGGTGCAACAGCTCGTCGCATTGGTGCGGTTACATGAACAACAACGCGACGACCAGCACGGCGGTCGAGTACGGCGGCACCGACTTCAGGGCCCAGCTCACGCGACTGACGCGTCAGCCGTTCGGTTCCACGGTCACCTACGACTGGGCGGAATTCACCAGCCCGGCACCGGGGTACTACCTGTTTGGGCCAGGGGCGTACCCCAAGGTCACGACGGACCCCGCGTCGCAGATGTCGTGGATCGTGCGACCCGGGCACCTGGCCTGGCCAGAGGGATCCTCGCCGGACTGCCCGAAGTGCAATGACCGAGGGATCTACAACGACCTGTCATACACGGAGTACCTGCCCTAGGCACCGTTCACTGGCTCTGAGTGGTGCGCTCTTGGGCTCAGCGGAGATTCCTGCCGACCGCTTCCGAACGGGTGCCCGTGCCTACGGGGTGACGACGGAGAGGTTGGACCCCGGGGACGGTTGTATCGACCAGCGGCTTCAGTGGGTCGAGCGGGATGTGCAGGGCGACAGGGGTCAGTGGAGTACCGGCGTTCGAGCGCTTTCGGGGTGACTTTGGAAGCAGATCCTCCCTTGGGATGAATCCACAGGGGCTCGTGCCCTTCTGAGGCGCTCTCGCTCGGGCGTGTCGTCGTCGTATCGTGATCAAACTGAGCGAGACAATGCCTTGTCGGGTCTGCGACCGTTGGATAGTGACGGGAACCAATGACGGTCAGGTGAAGGCCAGCGCGTCGCGCGCTGGCTCTGATCGGATTGCCGCGTTGCTGGATCACTCGCCAATCGGATTCGCAGTGGTGTCTCCTGACGGCTGCTTTCTCGAAGTGAATCCGGCGTTGTGCGAGCTGCTCGGCCGCGATGCGTCGTCGCTGAAGTCGTGCTCGTGGCAGGAGATGACTCACCCGGAAGACCTCCCGACTGAAGTGGCTTTAGTCAACGACATGCTGGCCGGGCGCCAGGATGGCTACCGCCTGTCGAAACGGTATGTGCGCCCTGACGGGTCCGTCGTCTGGGGTGACCTATCTGTGTGCTGCGTGCGGTTGGACGACGGCTCCGTGGACAGCTTCATCGCCCAAGTTCTGGATGTGTCGGAGCAGCAGGCCACTCGTCAGGCACTCACAGAGGCGGAATCTCGCTACCACCTGCTGGTGAAGAATAGTTCTGACGTTGTGGCGCTCGGAACGAACGAGGGATTCTTTTCGTGGATTTCCCCAACGGTGGAAGCGATGCTGGGTTGGCAGCCCAAGGACTTGGTCGGCACGTCCTTCACCAAGCTCGTGCATCAGGACGACCGGTCAGCTGTACACAAAGCTCAGGGGCTCATGGAGTTGGGAGACTGCAACAGGTTCGAGGTGCGGATGAGAACCGCCACCGGGGAATTCCGCTGGGTCAGCATCCGGCTGACCCAGCGGAGGGGTGATCAAGGGGAGGTGGTGGGTAAGGTCGCGTCCTGGAGTGACTCTGACGACGAACATGCGCTGCGTGAAGCGCTGGCAGCCAACGAGAAGTGGTAGAGGCTGTTGGTGGAGAACGCCAGCGATGCCGTGGTCCAGACGGCGGCGGACGACACCGTACAGTGGGTATCGCCATCGATCACCAAGTTGCTCGGCTGGCAGCCAACCGACCTCGTGGGGCATCGCGCGATCGACTTCCTTCATCCGGACGATGCGCCGACCACCGTTGCCGTTCAGACGCAGATCACCCGCGGGGACGTCGTTCAGTTTGAGGCTCGCATGCCGACAGCAGACGGAAAGTTCCGCTGGATGAACTCCACTGCTCGTCCGTTCCTAGACGAGTCCGGCACCATCGTTGGTCGCGTCGCAGCCTGGCGCGACAGCGAGACCGAGCACCGCGCCCGAGCTGCCCTAGCCGAGTCTGAGGAGAGGTTCCGGTTGCTGGCGGAGAACGCCTCCGATGTCGTCTACCTGGTCGGGCCCGATCGTAGGGTGCGTTGGATCTCCCCGAACGTAGTGAACGAGTTCGGCTGGACTGTCGACGAGCTTGTTGGCACATCCATGTACGACTTGGTCCATCCTGAGGACCGGGCCCGCATTGACGCGGCGCGCGACGACGTCTTCGCGGGGCGCGTCCATGCGGAGCCGGCCGAGGGCTACCTGTGCCGGTTCCGGCACAAGGACGGCACCGCCCTGAATCCTGCGGACAGTTCCGTTGGGCCGCTGTTGCCTGGTCGCGGACCGACTCGGAACCGCAGCGTTTCCGGCCCGACCCCGAGCAGCCCGCCCGCGCGCTGGAGGGACGAGACCTACGACTCCGCCGCATCCGCCGCAAGGGGGCTGCGCTGAGAGCCGGACCGCACGTGATCGCGTCTCATCGTCGTCCTTCCTGCGAACCGGCATGTTCCTGTCCGGCATCCGAGAGCGAAGTCGCCAGTGGCCTCGGGACGGTTCGCCGTGGAGAGTGCGATGATTGAAATCGCTGCTCCGCGGAGCTACCAGGCAGCCCAGGAGCAGGCGCGCGGTTGAGGGCGAGTGGGTCTCAGGCATCCAGCTCGAATCTCGTATCCTGACACTTCATCCCGTGTATGTCGCAAGGAAGGATCTCCAGGTGATCATCGGCCGCATCTCAGCAGGCCTGTTGTCAGCACTTGCCCTCACCACCACCATCACGGCGGTGCCGGCAGCGGCCGTCGCACCTCAGGCTCCGGTGAGCCGATATGCGCATGACCTAGGGATCGCTCCTCGCCTGCAGTGGAACTCGAACTACGGCTACTGCGGCGAGACGAGTTTCATCAGCGCGGGCATGCACTTCGGCCAGTACACCTCGCAGTGGACGGCCCGCAGCGCAGCTTCGCCAGGGGTGCCGCAGACCGAGGAGGAGAGCCAGCTCCTCATCGGCGTGAACGACATCGAGGCAGCTGAGGCGATGCGGCTGCAGGCGGTGGCATTCGACAGCGAGTCCCAGCGGTCGACCCGGCCGTACCTCACGTGGGTGAAGTCGATGGTATTGCGGGGGTTCCCGGTGATCATCGGGGTGTTCGTCAACATGTCGGAGTTCGATGACGCATTGGGGGGAGAGTCGGAGTACGACCACATCGTCCCGGTGCTCGGAGTCGGGTCGCAGTCGCCGCTGTCGCGGACGGATCGCACGTACCGCGCCACCGATGTGATCTCGTTCAGTGATAACGCACTTGATGGGAACACCTCGCCCAACTCCGCAGTGTTTCGATACCGGTTCAACGCCTTTCAGAAGAGTAGGTCTCAGGCTAATGACCCCGACGGTGCGCCATATTCCCTTCGCAATCGGCCGATGAACTACGCAACGGCCGTGACCGGAGTCATGGATCCAGACAGGGTGACGATCCCGGTTCGGTTGACCTCGAGTGCCGACGGTGAGGGAGTGCAGGACGGCGATCGCTTGGTGGCGCCGCCGGCCCCCCGGCCGATCGATCTCACGGCCACCGTCACGATCCCTGATTCAAGCATCGGGTACACGGTTTATCTCTATGACGATTTCGCGAAGGTGCCGGTCCGCAACTTCAACGCTTCTGCGCCCAATGCGCTTCAGTCATGGGCGGTCGCCCCGGGCTCGGGTACGTCGTGGTCGAAGACCATCGGCATCATGTCCGATCAGACCCGGGTGTTTCGAGCCGTCCCGAACTCCGCGCCCTGAGACGACCGGGCTTCGACAGACGCGGGAACCAGCGTGGAACAGCCTCGCGAATCGGATGCCCGATAGAGAGCAGTAATCTGCACTGTGACACCAACTCCCATCGACCGGGCGCCAGCGTGGATGCTCGCGGCCGTGGCGATGTTCTCGGTGCAGCTCGGCGCGGCAATATCGGTGGGCCTGTTCGAGGAGGTCGGGGTCGCCGGCACCGCCTGGCTGCGCATCACGATTGGCGCGATCGGGTTCGTCCTCATCGCGCGTCCGCGCTACTGGAGGTGGTCGCGGCGGGAGCTGCGCGCCCCAATCCTGCTTGGATTCGTCTCCGCGGGCATGACACTCAGCTTCCTCGCCGCGATCAGCCTGCTGCCGCTCGGCACCGCGGTGGCGATCGAGTTCCTTGGTCCGCTCGCCGTCGCGACGATTCACAGTCGCAGCCGCGGTGCCCTTGCATGGCCGGCCCTCGCCCTTGCCGGGGTCGTGCTCCTCACCGAGCCATGGCAGGGAACGGCGAGCCTCCTCGGCATCGGGTTTGCCGTCATCTCGGGGGTTTGCTGGGGCCTGTACATCGTGATCACGCAGCACGTCGGTGACCGATTCGCCGGCGTGGACGGACTTGCGATCTCACTGCCGGTCGCTGCTCTCGTGACGATGTTCGTCGGGCTGCCACAGGCGTGGGGCCACATGACTCTCGAGGTTCTGCTCGTCGCACTGGGCGCAGCTGTGCTCCTCCCGCTCATCCCGTGGACCCTGGAGCTCTATGCGCTCCGGCGACTGACCAAGGCCGCGTTCGGGACCCTCATGGCCCTTGAGCCCGCCATCGCGCTGGCGATTGGCATCGTGGTGCTGCGCCAGATCCCGCAAGGGCCGCAGCTTGTCGGCATGGGCTGCGTCGTCCTCGCCGGCATTGCCGCGGAGCGCACGGGCCAAAGGACGGTTGCGCTGGGAACCTAGCCCTGTTTCACTTTCTCTAGTGTGTATAAAGTAAGCCCGTGGACGAGCCCTGGGAGGGCTCGATGCTGGACGATGGCGGGCGCCGTGCCCCCTTCGAAGGGACGCACGGAGGAACGATGGGCGAGCAGGCAGCGGGTTTCGACATGGAGGCCGACGTCGTCGTCCTCGGCACCGGCGGCGCCGGGCTCACTGCAGCGCTCGCAGCGCATGACTTCGGCGCAGGCGAGGTCCTCATCCTGGAGAAGTACGGGATGATCGGCGGCACGAGCGCGATGTCAGGCGGCATGCTGTGGATCCCGCTCAATGACCAGGAGGCCGAGAACGGCGTCGAGGATTCATTCGACGAGATCATCTCCTACCTCGATGGCCTGGCGGCGGAGAACACCCTCGATCCCGAGAACGTGGGAGCCTTCCTCGATGCCGGCCCCGAGATGCTTCGCTACTTCGATGAGAAGACGCCGGTGCGGCTCAAGCTCTTTCCGGGATTCCCCGACTACCAGCCCAATGCCGTCGGCGGCAAGATGCACGGCAGTCGATCGCTCGACAACGAGGCCTTCCCATTCGAGGAGCTTGGGTCGTGGGGCAAGTGGGTCAATCCGCCGAAGACGGGCTGGCCGCGTCGCACGAGCATGATCGAGGACTACTACACGCCGGATCTCGGCCCCGAGGTGATGGCCGAGCGCGAGGCTCGTGACTACCGCGGTGCAGGCCAGGCACTGATCGGCTCCCTGCTCAAGGGAGTCATTGACCGCGGGATCCCGATTCGGCGCGAGTCACGTGCCCGAACGCTGATCCGCGTGGGCGACCGCGTGGTCGGCGTCGCGACCGAGGAGGCCGGGGCGACCATTCGCATCAAGGCTCGCAAGGGCGTCGTCATTGCGACCGGTGGCTTCGAGTGGAACGAGCAACTGGTGAAGAGCTTCCTGCGCGGGCCCATGACCGGTCCGGTCAGCGTGCCCGAGTGCGAGGGCGATGGCCTGCTCATGGCGATGGAGGTCGGAGCGAGCCTGGGCAATATGCCGAACGCCTGGTGGATGATGTCGAGCCAGGAGATGGTCGCGCATGGTCGCGGCAAGGCAAACTACTTGATCGGCAACCAGGAGCGCACCAGGCCGGGGTCGATCCTGGTGAACCGCTCCGCGAGGCGATTCGCGAACGAGGCCGTCAGCTACAACGCGCTCGGGCCTGTCCTGCACAACTTCGACGAGAACACCCACGACTACGTGAACCTGCCGTATTGGGTGATCGTCGACAGCCGCTACACGAGCAAGTACCGCTTCTTCACCGCCTCGCCCGGATCCGGTGCCCCGGATTGGGCGGTGAGTGCCGAGACGATCGAGGAGCTCGGCGACAAGCTCGGCCTCGACGGTGCGGTGCTGCACGAGACCGTCGAGCGCTTCAACGCCGACGTGCGGGCTGGCCGGGATACCGAGTTCGGACGTGGCGATGCCACCTACGACAACTTCTGGGGCGATAGGGATTTCGAGGCGCCGTACCGAACCATCGGCCTCATCGATCAGGCCCCGTTCTATGCCGTGAAGATGGAAGCCGGCGTGCTCGGCACCTGCGGCGGTCCGCGGGCCAATGAGCATGCCCAGGTCATCGACTGGAATAACAAGGCGATCGAGGGCCTTTATGTCTGCAGCAATGCGATGTCCTCCCCGACGGCCGGTGTGTACGGCGGCGCCGGCGGCACCCTGGGCCCGGGCATGACCTTCGGGTTCATCGCCGGCAGGCACGCGGCTCAGCAGGACTGAGCACAGGCGGGCGTGCCGCCGGATCCTGTCCGCCGGCATCGACGATGGCACTGCCTTACACTACGTTAGGTTGATTTACATCGTTGCCGGGAGGCGCTGCCATGAAGAAACTGATTGCTGCAGTCGTCAGCTCGGCCGTGGCGCTGGTCGCAGTCGCAGTCGATGCCTCGCCTGCGACTGCTGCCGGATCCTGGGATTACGCGAATGCGAAGTTCACGATCAACGACGGCCAGGGCGGCATCGGCACAGTGACGGCCGTCCACCTTCGCTCTGACGGTTCATCGGCGACCGGCTACGTGATGCTGCACTCCGATCGTTACACGTGCTACTCCTCGGACTTCTCAGGGATGACGGCCCGGTTCTGGCCGGGTTTATTCGCGCCCTGCAACGGCAGCCTCACTTTTTCTGTGAGCTCGACCGGAGTCCTTGAGCTGAGCGGCGTAAGTGTGCTCGTAGCATCGAGGCTCTATGGTTCGCCGAGCAGCGATACCGCGCAAGGCCGTGCGTACCCGCCCGCCGTCACCTGCTCGGTGGTTGCGGACGGCTCGAGTGCGGCGAAGGTGACCTTCGACGACCCGGGCTCCCCCGCGACCTCATACGCAGCCTCGGCCGTCCCGGCCCTCCCGGCGTCCGCGACCCAGGTGACTGCAGGCAACGTCATCACGGTCAAGGGGCTAGCCCCCGGGGCGACGTACGCATTTACCGTGACCGGGGCAGGGGGCAGTGCCGGCCCCGGTGCCTGCACGGGCACAGTCACGACTCCCGCATTGCCGACCCCGCCGATGGGCACGGTCACGTACGGCAAGATCACCGGCACGACGGCTGCTGCCTCCGTCGAATACGCCCTCACCATGAGTGCGGCGCCAGCGGGATGGACCGCCTCCTGGGTGCTCGTGGACGGAACGACGGCGGCTCCGTCCAACGGAGTGCTGGCTTGTGGCACTCCAGTTTCGTGGATCCCGCGGCTCACGCAGGGTTCCGTCACGATCGATGGCTCGGCAGTTACAGGCAAGGCGATCTGCACTGTGCCGACGCCGACGTTCGTGAGCGGCGCAATCTCCGGCGACTTGGTGACCGTGAACTACGCGTTTGCCGCCCCAGTCCTGCCCGGCGTCACGGTCAGGGCAATCGTCCTCCGATCCGGGGGCACCCGCACCGATGTTTCGCTGGGCTCGCCTCCAGCGGGAGGCTCGGCCGGTACGTCAACGTTCACGCTCCCGGGGCTCATTGCGCCGAGGAGCGCATACGTGCAGCTCTATGCCGTGAATGGGCCGCTTGACGGACCAAAGGATCCGCAGCAGCGGATACCCGGCGATCTGCCGACGTTCCGGTACGACACGGCGGCGACCGGGGCACAGGGGAGCACGGCCGTGCGGCCGGCACTGCCGACCCTGATCAACTCCGATCCCGCCGCGATTGCCGACTGGCGTTTCGAACTCGATTCCGGGCGAGGTCTGCCGATTGGCTTCTCGCTCGATCGCAAGACCGGAGCCCTGAACTCGGATGGCCGCCCGCTGGCCGGCGCCAGTGGGTCGGTTTGGGTCGTCCTAGTCGAGCCGGCAGGTTTCCAGCGACGGACCCCGCCGGTCGAGGCACGCTATGACGTCATCCCCAATCTGACGAGCCCGACCCAATTCGCCTACCCGGACCTCACCGCCGTCATCGGTTCGCCGGTGGCCGTCAAGCCGGTGGTCGGATCGTCGGTCAAGGGCTTCTTCTACGCACCGGGCCTGTGCGCCCGCTACCCAGGCATCACAATCGACAGCGCGACCGGCCTGATCTCGGGCTCGGTCTCGGCACTTGCCGCGACCTCGACGGTCACGGTGACGGTCGCGCGAGGGAACGCCCCCGGCAACTCAGGATGCGGACAGCCGCAGGGCGGAGTCGTCGCGACGACGACCTTCAAGATGAGCACCGTCGCGGCACCGGGCCAGTTCCTCTACACGCAGGCGGCGGTCACCGCGCTCGTCGGCTCGCCGATCAGCGATGCCCCGCAATCCGTGCCCTTCACGGGTTCGGGCATCACGTACGCAGTCACCGGCGGAACCCTGCCCGCTGGCCTCACCCTCGATGCGGCGAGCGGCGTCATCTCCGGCACCGTGAGCTCGCTGCCGACCTCGCCCGTTTCGACGGTCACGGTCGGGGTGTCGCAGGGCGCCTCGTCGGCATCGACGAAGCTCACGTTCACGATTCTGCAGCTGCCTTCGGCGGCCGTAGCCGCGATCGCCTACCCGAATGTGTCGGCCCAGGCCACGGTGCCGCTGTCAGTCCTCCCGAGCGGCACGATCGCCGGGCAGACGTTCGCCCTTGATCAGGCGAGCCTCGCCGCCCGGATGACGATCGATCCCGTGACGGGCATGGTCACCTGGACCCCCAAGCCGGCGCAGCGAGGCATAGCGACGGTCACGGTCTCCCTCAGCGCCAACGGGGTGTCGTCGGCGCTGGCACCCTTCGCGATCACGGTCGGTGCCGCACCCGCGACGAGCCAGGTCGCGCCGGCTTCGGGGTCGACCTCCGCTGCTGGCGGCTCCACCGGCGGTGCCGGGGGCTCAAGCGGCTCCGACGGCTCGGGCCTGGGCGATAGCCCATGCCTCGCCCCGGACGGCACGCTCTACAGCGACATCCGCGGATCGGCCGGATCGACGCTCACCATGGCGCCCAACACCTATGGCCGCCCGCTTCCGGATTCGTTCACCGTGACCGGCGGCACACTGCCGCGGGGCGTCTGGCTCGATGGCACGTACGGGGTCATCTCCGGCACTCCGGAGCGCTCGAACGGCGGCCACGGACCGGTGGAGATCACCGCGAGTTGGGCAGACGGCACCGTCCGCGTCAGCGACTTCATGATCGCTATCGATGACCCGCACCACGCGGTCAATTACCCCAACCGCATCATCGGTTCAATCGGGGAGTCGACGACCGTCTCACCGCTGCCGGTCAACGCGGTCGGTGCAAAGCGCTTCGATCTCGTCTGCGGGACCCTGCCGGCAGGCATGACGTTGGACGCAAGGACCGGTGTCATCTCAGGCACGCCGACAACGCTCGACGAGCGGCCGGTGCCGCTGCGGGTCCGCATGACCGACTCCTACGGCTGGGTCGACTCCTCGTTCGGCTTCGTTGTCGACACCGGACTGACCCCGTGGCTGCGCTACCCGGAGCTCGCCGAAATTGGGCAGGGGCGCAGAGTCACGATCGTCCCGACTCGCTCAGGGCTGCCGATGACGGACACCTACCGAATCGTCGGCAGGCTGCCCCCGGGACTATCGCTCAACAGGAGGACCGGAACGATCTCCGGAGTGCCGAAGGTGCGCGATGGCCTTGTGTACGAGCCGACCATCACCGCATTCGGACAGGACGGAAAGCCGCAGGCATCCACCGTCCCGAGCCTCGTCGTCGTCAAGCCAGCAGTGCCGATGAGAGTGACGGCCCGATCGACCGCGCGGCCGCTCAGGGCGAGTGCGACGGTGGTCGTGGCCAAGGTGCGGCATCCGAGGTTCTCGACCCTGTCCGCAAAGGTCACCTGCTCCGCATGCCGATACACCTTCAACAAGTCGACCGGCCGGCTGGTGGTGAAGGCAGGCAAGAAGACGCGGAAGATCGTGGTCGTCATCCTCGCGTCCCCTCGAGGCGCCGCGGCTACGACTGCGTATGCCGGGCACGAATGGCAGCGTGCGTGGCGGGTTGTGCGCTGATCCCCGCTTGTCCCCGCTTGTCCCCGGAGTCCCGGTGAGGGCACGCGATTCAGTCGACGGTTAATCCCGAATATGTGTGCACAACTTCGCTACGGTAAGCCTTCATTCACATACTCGGAGGTATCCATGTCCGTCGCGGAATCCGCACCGACCGCCACCCAGCCGTTCAGCGTCGGTGGGTCCATCAGCTTCGGCTGGCGCATGACGTGGAAGAACTTCTGGCGCCTGCTCCTCGTCGTCATCGTGTTCTTCGTGATCAACGCGGTGCTGAGTGCGATCAGTGGTGCCGGAACCACTTCGAGCATCGACCTCTCGAATCCGGACACGCTCACCGCAGATCAGCTCTGGGAGACCGGCAATCTCGCCCTCTCGTTCATCGGGAGCGTCGTGCAGTCGCTGGCGAGCTTCTTCCTCGGCCTCGGCGTCATCCGGATTGCCCTCGCGGTCACGCGAGGCGAGAAGGTCGAACTCGGCAAGGTGTTCAGCTTCGCGGGATATGGCCGATACCTCATCGGTTCGATCTTCGTGGGGATCATCGTCGTCATCGGCCTCCTCATTGGAATCGTGCCCGGGGTTGTGATCGCGGCTTCGACTGATTCGATCGTCTGGGCAGCGGTCGGTGCGGCCGTCGGAATCGTCCTGGCCATTGCCCTGTCCCTCGCCTTCACCTTCTTCGGCTACCTCATCCTCGACCGCGATGCCCGCGGCCTGTCGAGCCTCGGCGCCTCGTGGAAGCTCGTCAAGCCGCACTTCGGTGCACTGCTCGGGCTGTACATCCTCATCGGCATCATCAGCTTCGGCCTCCTCGTCGCTGCGATGGTGCTCGGCACGCTGATGCTCGTCGTCGGCCTCCTCATCACGCTGCCGGTCGCGGGCGTCGTGATCTTCGGCATGTCGGCCCTCAGCGTCGCCTACGCCTACAGGACCATTGCAGGGGAGCCCGTGGCCTCCTGAGCGGACGGAACGCAGCTCAAGGGGTCGCTCGCGCCGATGGCGCGGGCGGCCCCTTCGTCGTGGCCTTGAAGGTGACGGTCCGCCTGATGCCGCCGTCTCGTCGAAACCACGTCCACGTGCCGTGCCGCTGGCCGTCCATCAGCCGGCCCACGGCCTTGACTTGACCGTTGTCGTAGAACTCCTTGAACTCGCCGCTCCTCTTGGGGTAGCCCGAGTTGATCTCGGCGATTCGAGCCCGGAGGATCCGCTTGAGGAGCGGTGGGGGGAAGGGGGCCGTTGCACCGAAATGGATGGATCCCTTCGTACGGACGTACCCGGCGAGCTCACGGTCGAATGCGAGCGGGACCTGGGCCGAGTACGGGAACAGGCTGTTGTGGCGGGTGAAGCCGTCGAACCCGATGACTGCGACCCCATCGACCTTGAAGGTCGGCATGCCGTAGGAGATGACCTCGGCGGCGACTGGGAGCGTTGACCGGATGACGTCGCGCACGGCCTCGAGGGCGCGTCGCTGCTCGGGCCCGAACCGCGTGAGGTGGTCGTCGATCGGCGTCACGTGGAAAGCCTACGTTCGGCCGGGCGCTAGTTGGCAGGCTGCTCGTCAGTGAGGCGCTAGTTAGCCGAGCGTTAGTTAAAGGTATTGAGGGTGAGGCCCTCGGTGACCCACGTGACCTCGTCGAACGTAAGGCCCTTGGTCGCGATGCGAACCGTGGAGACGGTCGCGCCGGGGCCGGCCGGACGCATCTGAACCATGCCGCGCTTGGCAACGCTCGACTTCGGGCAGGTCGTCTTTCCGCAGCGGGCGTAGATGTCGAAAACGAAGCCGTGCGCCTTCACCATGCCGACCTTCCCGTACCCCGCCATCGTGGTCTTGACGCAGGCGACGCCGTTCGGCTGCTGCACGGTGTAGAACATCCGGCGGGCCTTCGGAGAGGCGTAGCGGACTCGGATGGCCGAGCCCTTCTTCCCCTTGCACCTCGTGACGTCGATGCCGAGCTTGGGGTCACGGGCCAGGCCGAGGGTGCGCCGAGGCTCCCACGGCGTCTGGCTCCCGCCGAGCGCGGCGCTGACGGCGCTCCACGTGTCGTATGAACGGGCGCTCGCTGGAGCTGCCGGACCGAAGAGCACGCCGCTGATCACGGCCGTGGCAGCCATCGCGATGATCCTGCGCATGACATTGAGCGTATGCCGGTCATTGCAGCGAGGTGCCCTCGGGGGTGGCCAACTCCGCAGTGCTCGCTATGACGAGCGCATCGACCGTCGTCGACGACGGATTTCCGGAGGCGCTCCCCACCGAGACCGTGACGGGCACCTTGCCGAGGGTGACGCCGGAGAAGGCGATCGCCTCATCGATCCGTGTCCTGAAATCGGTCGCGTCAGGCCTGTCCCCTATGCCGAGCACGAGGAAGCAGTCGCCGTCCCAGCGTGCGATGAGGTCGCCCTCGGGGACGCTCGCCGTGATCGCACGTCCGACAGATGTCACGACGCTGTCGCCGTAGGCCATGCCGTAATCGGCGTTGGCGCGCGCGAGATCGTTGATGTCGATGAGGCTCACGTAGACATCGCCGCCGGTGCGCTCGACTGCGGCTGACAGCGAGGACGCGAGGGCGAGGAGTCCGTTCCTCGTGAGGAGGCCGGTGAGCGGATCGGTGCTCGCGAGAAGATTCGACTTCATTTGCTCCAGGCTCAGGCTGTCGGTGGAGTTGATGCGGACCTGCATGAGCACCAGACCTGCGACGAGCCCGGCGAGCGCGGCGAGGAACCACCGCGGCGTATCGACAGCCTCGATGACGACGCCCGCAAGCGTGATCACGGCGAGGTTGACGGCTCCGGTCACGATGCTCGGCGCCCACGACATCGAGATGGCTGACGAGAACACCATCGCGATGACGGCGTAGGTGAGGGCGACTGGATTGTCGAACTCGATGCCGTCCCACGAGAGCTTGATCACGAGCAGGGTCATGGTGACCGACCAGATCCAGATCATGGCCCTCGGGGCAACAGACAGCCGGCCGCAGACGATGGCAAGGATGAGCATGGCGAGGCCGAGAAGGACTGAGAGCCCGCGCGAGGCGAGCGAACCGTCGGGGCTGAAGGCCGCGTTGACGAATGTCACGGCCAGGACGAGTCCGCCGCCGAGGCCGAATGCCCGCGGGATCGTCCCCTGGGCCGCACTCAGTCGCATGGTCAGGTACGGCTGCTCGGTGCTGAGCCGGTCGCTCCGGGGGACATCTCGCATGGTCGTGTCCTTGGTGATGAGGTTCGGCAGCAGGGCCCGAACGCGACGTGGATGGATCTGGGCAGGCCAGGGCACGAGCTTGGCGAACGTGAGCCCGAGGTAGATGATCGTGTTGAAGGCGACGACGAGCGCGAGGAGCAGGAACCACGGCTGGGTCAACGTGCTCTGCGGCAGGACGAGGCCCGTGGGGAGGGTTGCGGCGGCGGAGGCGATCATGGCGAGGCCACCGGGTGCTGGACATGCCCCCACCGTGCCGTCCGGCCCAGGCTGATGTCCCACAGGCACTTGACGAACACGATCTGCAAGAAGACGTCGTAGAGGAGCTCCGGCAGGAGGAGTGCACTGAGCAGTCGGCCCCGCCACCCGGTTCGCCAGGCGGTGATGACGCGCTCGGCCAGGAAGACCGAGCCCACGCCCATCCAGAAGGGGAACCAGATCCAGCGATCGACCGACAGTGCCGTGATGAGCATGAGGGCAAGCGCGAGGTTCAGTGCCACGGCCCCGTAGCCGATGCCGAGCTGCTGGCCCCAGTAGCGGATCGTGGCCCTGGTCGGGCCGTAGGCGGCCAGGTTCTCCAGCGCCCCTCGCTGCCAGCGCTGGCGCTGCCGCCACAGGTTGCGCCAGGCGGGCATCAATTCGGTGACGACCGTGCACTCTTGGGGCGACTGCATCGTGGCACCGAGCGATTTCAGGGCCAAGGTGAGCTCGTTGTCCTCGGTGAGTGCGTCCGTGTCGTAGACCTGCCCTGGTTCGCCGGGGATGTAGATCCCCCGGGCGGCAGCGACATCGATGAGCGCACCGGCCCGGAACATCGTCGCGGTCCCGGTGAGGACGAACACCCGGCCGCGCCGCGCGCGAATCTGCAGGCTGTACCGGGCGTACTCATTGCGCTGCAACTGGCCGATGAGGCCGTGCCCGGGCTCACCGAAGAACACCCCGCCGACTGCCGCGAGCTCGCTGTCCATCTCGAGTTGCGCGGCAGCCACCTCGATGAACTGCGGGCCGAGGCTGGTGTCGGCGTCCATGACGAGGATGAGGTCGAGGGCATCGGTGAGCGGAAGCAGGCGGCGGAGTGCCTGATTGAGGGCGCCGCCCTTCTTGTGGGCGTTGCCGACCGTCTCGATGGCCTCATAGCCCATCCCGCGGGCGATGGCGGCCGTGCCGTCGGTGCAGTTGTCGGCGATGACGATGACGCGGTCCGGCTGCCGTGACTGCAGGCCCATCGCCCTGAGCGTGGTCGGGAGCGAGAACTCCTCGTCGTGCGCGGGAACCAGGACGGTGACGCGCGCGCGCCTGCCCTCGGGGTCGGTGATGCTGCGCGGCGAGCGAAGGGCGCTCAGCCGATCCCTCCTGGGGCTGATGGACATGAGCGCAGCGACGATCTCGAACGACACGGCACAGACTGCAATGACGATCATCGCGATCAAGGCGAAGGCGATGAGCTCGGCAGGCGGTCGCTCGGGTGAGATGAGGATCTCGGTGCCGGGCACCCGGGTGATTGCCGGTGCGGCGGACGTCGCGGTCCCCTCGAACAGGCGACCGACCGAGAAGGCGATCGCGGCGACCGAGACGATCGAGGTGATGACGATTGCCACGACCACCCGCGCATAGAAGGCTGCCGGATCTGCTCGCCGGGCAGGGACGGACGGAAGGGCTGCAAAGGGCTGATGGCCACTGGGCCCAGGCGCCCTCTCGCCCTGGGCGCTGGCGCGTGCCGATTCCTGGGCCCTCACGAGTCCAAGTGTGCCATTCGCGCAACTGACTGGTCACTGATCGGCCATGCGCCCGCTCGGATTGTCACCCGGATCCGAGTGGGCTGGGATGGGACCGAGACGTGGATACCGACACATGGATTCGGCGTCTCAGCGATTCGGCGTCTATGGGGGCAGCCGACGACTGGTAGGGAGTTTCATCATGGCATCGAGGATCATTCGCGCAACAGCCGCCGCGGTGGCTGTCACGGCATTCGGAGCGACCCCGGCTCTCGCATACACCGAGAGCCCGGCCGGTACCTTCAACGTGACGAACACCGAACTGCAGACGGCATTCGGGGCCGGGGTCGTCCTCTCGGAGGTCACCTTCGACGTCGAGAGCAATTTCACCTGGTACTCGGTGCAGTGCAAGAAGTCCCTGCCGAACAAGAAGGAGCTCACGAAGACCTTCAAGCGGCAGACCCACCTGTCGAGCACCGAGAGCGTCACCCCGACGGCAACCGGCTTCACGATCGTGGTGACGGGAACGGAGCCCAGGAGCAACGTCCGGTGCCCGGGCGGATTCCAGAAGGACGGTGAGCCGGTGGTAATGGCCCAGAGCTCAGCCTCGCATCTCATCGCGGAGTACCGGGACATGGATGTCGAGCTGGTCAGGCAGTGACGTTGCCCACGTGCGGATGATGCCCACGTGCGGATGATGCCCACGTGCGGATGATGCTCACGGGTGGATGATGCTCACGCCCGGCTGCGGGTCGATGCCCATTCGCTCGAGCGCCGCTGGCGCCTCGTCGAGGGTGAGCGTGCGGGAGACGAGGCGCTGCGGGTCGAGCCTGCCCTCGGCCATGAGCGCGAGCATCTCGGGGTAGCCCTTGGCCGACATCCCGTGCGAGCCGAGAATCGAGATCTCGAGTCCGATGACGCGGTGCATCGGCACGCTCGCCCGATCGCCGACCTCGGCGGGAGGGAGCAGGCCAACCTGTACATGGCGTCCACGCGGCCGCAGCGATTCCACGGCGGACCGGCAGGTGTCGATGCTGCCGAGGGCATCGAAGGTCACGTCGGCTCCGACTGGGAGAAGGTCGCGAATTGCGGCCGGGACGTCGGCATGAGTGCGGGCGTCGACGAATTCCGAGGCGCCGAATGACTGTGCCAAGCTCAGTGCACCGGGTTCGGTATCAACGGCGATGACCCGGGCACCCCGTGCGACGGCGATCATGATGATCGACAGTCCGACCCCGCCGCACCCCAGCACCACCACGGTCTCGCCTGGCTGCACCGCGCCAACCTGGGCGACCGCGCGGTACGCCGTTGCGAACCGGCATCCGAGTGCGGCCGCCGCGTCCATGGAGACAGCCTCCGGGAGCGCGACGAGATTGAAGTCCGCGCGCGGGATGGCGACGAACTGCGCGAACGACCCCGGACCACTAAAGCCGGGCTGCCACTGATCCGGGCACACCTGGGCATCGCCGCCCGCGCAGTACCGGCATATGCCGCACCCGCATACGAACGGCACCGTTACCCGGTCACCGACCTGAAAGGCGCGAACCCCCGGCCCGACAGCGGAAATCCTGCCGGCGAGCTCGTGGCCGGGCACGTGGGGGAGTGCCAGGATGTCCGAATCGTGGCCCTGCCAGCCGTGCCAGTCGCTGCGGCACAGGCCGGTCGACTCCACGGCGATGACTACTCCGTCAGCTGATGGAGCTGGGTCGGCTCGATCGGCTAGGCCGACCGGGCCGCCGAAGGACTCGAACTGCACGACTCGCACATCGGCAGCATAGGACGTCGGCGGGGTCAGGGCCGGGGCTGCAGGCCCTCCGCGATGATGGCCTGAAGCCCGGCCTCGTCGACGGGGCGACCAGTCGAGGTCGAGGCGAGCTCGAGGGCCTTCTTGCGTGCGGTGTCCTGCTTGCCCGGGGGCAGGTGCGGGATCTCGGCGAGACTCCGGTAGAGCTCCCAGGCCAGCTCGCGCTGGCGCAGCGCCGTGTTGATCCGCTCCATCTGTGCGTCAGTGGCGGGGAGTTGCCACGTCTGGCTGATGGCATCTGGGAGGACGTCGCGGTAATCGTGGCCGCCCTCGGCGAAGATGCCCGGGGTCGGCGTGAGCGCATTGAGCATGTCGAGGAAGGTCATCATGAAGGTCGTGACCGGCATCCAATGGGTACCCTTCGGCGCGCCTATCGGACGCGTTGCGTTGGGTCCGAGCCAGTCTGGTCGGCGCCACACGACCTGTGAGCCGAACTTCGGGATCGGGTCGTCGCCATTCTGCAGGAGCAGGTAGCGGACCTTCGCGCGCTCTTCCTCGGGAAGGGCGCGCCAGTCGGCGATGCTGCGGGGCAGGTAGACGGGGCCGGGACCGACCGCTGGGATCTCGGTGATCGTGCGATTACCCCAGATCTGGCGCCGCCACACGGTGGCGGCCGGGGTGCCGATCCACAGCGCAGCGTGGATGCCGGTGCCCTCGAGGCTGAGGATGCCGGTGTCCTTGAACATCTCCTCGCTCACCTGCGACCCCAGGCTCTCGCCGAAGAGGTAGAACCGCGGCCGCTTCGCCTTGGGCATCGCGAGCAGTCGCTGCACGACACCGCTGATGACCATCGCGGTCTGGGCGCTTCCGGTCGGGACCTTGGTGAGGGAGAGGGCCGACGGGAGGACCGAGTACTGGATGGCGGCAGATGCGCAGTCACCGAGGGTCAGGTACTCGAAGGTCTCATTGGCGACGTAGTTGACGTAGCCGGAGCCGGTCGGGGAGAAGATCGCGAAGGCCTTGCGCTCGAGTGCCTTCGTGCGATCGATCTCGGCGAGGAGGACGCGTGCCCGCTCCTCGTCGTCAGGGGCGACCTCGAGTGACGCGTAGACCCGGATGGGCTGCTTCGCCGAATCGACGCCCATGACGGCCGCGATGGTCTCGGGCGGCAGGGCCATGCTCAGCCAGCGCGCCCCCTCACGGGTCTGCTTCAGCCAGTCGAGCCCGGACGCGGGGGAGCCGGTGACCTCGGGGGTCGTGGGTGCGGTGACGAGCGCGGCGTCGAGTGAGCCGCCGCCCTTGCTCAGCAGGGTCGATGCCTTCGCGACGGCGAACCATCCGACGCCGAGGGTGATCCCCGCGCTCGTGATGCGGCCAATCATCCGATGGTCCTGCGGCTCGCCGCCGATGAGGGCGGTCGCAGCGCGGCTCGAGGCGCTCGTCAGGGCGGATTCCGCCCGGGCGAGTCCGTAGGTGGCAAGTCCCACGACTGCGCCGATCCCGACGGACTTCGCCGGGGATACCTCGCGGACGGAGTCCTCGAAGAAGTACTGCGATCCCTTGAGGGTCGAGCCGGCCATGCCCTCGTCGATGAGGGAGCCGGGCGCACTCTTCCAGGGCTGGGTGCTCGCCCATGATGCGGCGGCAATCGCGGCAGCGGTGCCGAGCACGATCCCGGTGTCGCGGCGGCCGGGCCTGCCGGGGGCTGCGAGGGCCGCGACATTCGCCGCGACGGTCGCGAGCGCAGTATGGGCCGCGAGGCGGCCGACGGCCCGGTGGGAGGACTCGTGCTCACGCCAGGCGAGGGCAACGGAGGCGCCGGCAGCGGCCGACCCGACTGTCCCGGCGACGAGCAGGCGGGCGATGACCGAGGGGGACTCGGAGCGGGAGACGCGGGACGCCACGGCCGAGAGGGCGGAACTTCCGGCGCTCAGCACTCCGTAGGCGGCAGCCGCCGTCGTGCCGGTGATGATCGCCTGATCCACCGATCCACGAGTGAGGAGGTTCGGCTGGTACGAGCGACCGACCGCGAAGGCCGAGCCGAACAGTCCTGCACGAGATGAATAGTCCATCGTGGCTCCCTCGGAACGATGTCATGATGATCGTGTCCTCAGGATAGGGGCTCCTTCCCCTGAACCGTCCGGCACAATGCACTCATGGCCCGCCAGATCCGCCGCGCAACGTGGGTCACCTCGTGGGCAGGGGATCGCTCCGTGCAGGCCGGGGTCGCCGGAGCCTCGTGGTCCGTGGCTGGAACACTGGCCCGCGGACTGCTGCCGCGTTCCCCCCTGCAGCAGGCCGTCGCCACCGGCGTGGTGGCAACGGCCCACTATCAGCTGACCGCGACCGCGTGGTCGGCGCTCGAGGCGCTCGTTTCGAAGCCCGGCGCCAGGCCGAGCCTTCGAGCGAGCGTCCTTGTCGCCGGCGCTGCCATCGCCGGTGGCGTCGCCACGGGGGTGGCGACCGCCCCGGTGGCGAACCGGTCGCTGCCTGCTGCTGCCGCGGGCACGGCCGGCCGGCTCATCGCCTTCGCAGGGCTAGCGGGCGGGGCCGCGGCATGCTGGGAGGAATTGCTGCAAAGACGGCTCGGCCTTCGGCCAGGGCTCGACACCACGCTGGTCCCCGCCGTGGCGACCGGTGCGGCTGTCGTGGGCTTCAGCGTCGCGATGCGGGCGCGTCGCGCGCACCGCTACGGCCTAGTCGAGCCGCAGCGCCACGCTGTTCGGTCTGCGGATGCCACGACCATGATCAAGGCCGGCAGCCTCGGCGTTGCGTCGGCTGTCGGGCTGAGCGCGCTCATGGTCGGCGAGCAGTTGGCGGCTCGGGGGCTGGAGCGGCTTGGCTCCAAGGCACTCGGCCGAGACACCGGAGCCCTCGGCTCCCTCCTGGCCCACAGCGCCGTGCTCGGCGCGATGGGCACGGCTGCGGTGCTCGGCCTGCAGCGGATCACCTCGGTGGTCGAGCGCCGCGATGACATCGTCGAGCCGGCGTATCCCATGCCCCCGACCTCGCCGTGGGTTTCAGCCGGCCCTAGCAGCGCGATGCCCTTCGCATCGATGGGCAAGGAGGGCCGTCGATTCGTCCTCATGACGCTCACCCCTGAAGAGATCACCGCGGTCACCGGCGAGCCCGCGATGCATCCGGTCCGGATCGTGGGCGGCTACGAGTCGTCATCGGAAGTCGCGGAGCGAGCCCGCCTGACCGTGCAGGACATGGTCGACTGCGGGGCCTTCGAGCGCGGCACGATCTGCATCGGGGTACCGACCGGCGTCGGCTACTTCAACTACACGGTCGCGGAGGCCCTCGAATACCTCACGGGGGGCGACTGCGCGACCATCGTGCCGCAGTATGCCCTCGTTCCGTCCGCCCTTGCCCTCAATCGCACCCGCGACGGCGAGGAGCTCACCCGACTCGTGCTCGAGGGCATCAGGGGCCGCATCCAGGGGATGCCGGTCGAGTCGCGGCCCAGGGTGTTCGTCATCGGTGAGAGCCTCGGCGCGAATGTCGGTCTCGACACCGCGATGGTGCCCGGCGGGGTTTCCGGAATGCCGGTCATGGCCGAGTTCGGCGTTGCGGGAGGCCTCTACCTTGGGGTGCCGTTCCGGACCGAGCTGTGGAATATCTGGCGTTCGAACCCGGAGGCGGTCGACCCGGCCGGTGTCCTTGTGCAGGCGAGCGACCCCGATCTCGTGCCGGCCCTGCCGCCCGGGCAGGCGCGTCACCTCATGGTCGTCCACGATGATGACCCGGTGAGCAAGTTCGGCTTCCGGATGGTCGTGCAGCCTCCGTGGTGGATGGGCCCGTCGGCCACGCGCCCGCCGCTCGTGCCGCGCGAGGCGAAGTTCCGTCCCATCACCTCCTTCATCCTCTCGACGATCGACCTGCTCAACGGAATGAACTCGCGCCCAGGCACTTTCGCGAGGGTCGGCCACGACTACCGCATCGATGCCCGCCTCGGTATCGAGCGGGCATTCGGGCTTGCCTCGACCCCGGCGCAGGCCGAGTCCATCGAGGCAGCGCTTCGCCGGCGCGAGCAGCAGTGGGCGACCCGCCGAATGGTCGCCCGCAAGCTGGATCGGGCCCGCAGGTCCATTGAGCGCACGATGGAGGAGTGGGGAACGACGGTCGCCGATGTCGATCCCACCGTCGAGTCAGCCCTTGGCCCGCTGTCGTGGTTCGGGCAGATCAGCGGGCCGCCCGGATCATGACGTACCGTGGCCGCATGCGAACAGCGAGTCACCGGCCATCGAGCGTTCAGCGCAGGCCTCGGCGGGTGATCGCCCTCGCAGTGTCGCTCGCGGCCGCGGCCACCGCCCTTGTCATCCCGACGACCGCGGTGCAGGCTGCCGATCCGCCCACCGGGCTCGAGGCCTACTACGGACAGGTCCTCGACTGGGCGAGCTGCTCCAGCGGCCTCTCCTGCGCGTGGCTCACCGTCCCCCTCGACTACTCGCAGCCTGCTGGCGCGACGATCCGCCTGCGCGTGGGCCGGGCGAAGATGACCGGGCCCGAGGAGGGCCGTCTGGGCTCGCTCGTCGTCAACCCGGGCGGGCCCGGCGCTCCAGCCGTCGACTTCGCCAGGTCCGTAGCCGACGGCATCGCGCCGAACGTGGCGAAGGCATTCGATGTCGTGGGATTCGACCCGCGCGGGGTCGGCGAATCGGTGCCGATGGTCTGCCTGACCGGCCCCCAGACGACCACCTGGCTGCAGGCCGATCAGTCGCCCGACACCCCCGCCGAGGTGCGCCGGCTCATGCGCCTGTCGGCAGGCTTGGCAAATGGCTGCCTGACGAAGTCGCCGCTCATGGCCAGACACGTGGGCTCGGAGAACACGGTCCGCGACATGGATATCCTCCGCCAGGCGCTCGGCGACACCGCGCTGAACTTCCTCGGCTTCTCGTACGGCACCTACCTCGGCACCCTGTACGCGGAGCAGTTCCCCGATCGTGTCGGCCGCTTCGTCCTCGATGGAGCCCTGGACCCCAGCCTCGATCTCATGGAGATCTCGAAGGGGCAGTCCGGGGGATTCCAGCTGGCGATGAAGCGCTTCGCCGAGAACTGCACTCGGCACAAGGACTGTCCCTATCCGGGTGGCGCCGCCGACGTCCTCACCGGGGTCAACCGGCTCCTTGAGCAGCTCGACCGCGCGCCGATGAAGGCGTCCAAGGGCCGGTCACTCCTTCAGTCGGAAGCAGTGACAGCGTTGTTCACGTCCATGTACTCCGAGACAATGTGGCCTTCCTTGCGCTACGCGCTGGACGAGGCGGCCCGGGGCAATGGGACCGGACTGCTCGACCTGGCGGATTATGCGAATAGCCGCACGGGCCCCAACTCCTACTCAGGGAATCTCACGTCGGCGTTCATCGCCATCTCCTGCTGGGATACCCCGGCTCCTCCCGGGGCAGCGGGCTTAGGGCTGGCGGCCGCCAAGTGGGCGATTGGAGTTGGCGTCCCGGTCATGGCGAAAACGATGTCGTGGGGCAACGCCCCGTGCTCCAAGTGGTACGGCCGCACGACCCGAGTGCCGGCGCCGGCCTCGAGCACCACCACCGCTCCGATCCTCATCGTCGGCACGACCTACGACCCCGCGACCCCGTACCCGTGGGCGGTGGCGCTGAACCGTCAGCTGCCGACCTCGACCCTGCTCACCTACCAGGGCGATGGCCATACCGCCTACGGTGGTGCTTCCTCGTGCATCTCACGGCTCGTCGATGCCTACCTCCTGAAGGGGACTTCGCCGGCCGCTCGCACGATCTGCCGATAGGGACGCAGGCTGCCGACAGGGAATCAGGCTCCCGCCGTTCAGCGGGTCCAGGCAGCGAGAACCTGCTGATACTGGGCGCGCTCGAAGGCTCCCGGGTCACGTGCGGTGTGCTGCGCGACGCTGCCCTTCAGCTGCTCGACGGATGCGTAGCCCTCGGCGTCCATCCAGGAATCGAGCTCGGCGATGAGCTCTCCTGCACGGGAGGGACCGCGGCGAAGGAGCTCAGCGGTCGACATGACTGCGTCGGCGCCCGCGAGCAGCCCCTTGGCGATCTCCGTCCCGAGATGGACCCCGGAGGTGAGCGCGAGCGAGGTCTGGGGCAGTTGCGGTCGAAGGAGGGCGATCCAGCGCAGGGGCAGCCTGACCTCGCCGGTGTGCGAGAGATCCAGGGTCGGCGTGACATCGAGGGTGCGCAGATCGAGGTCCGGCTGGTAGAAGCGGTTGAACAGGACGAGACCGTCGGCGCCGGCATCGACGACCCGCCCGGCGAAGTTCGCGAACGACGAGAAGTAGGGCGAGAGCTTGACCGACAGCGGGACCCCGACGGCCGCCCGGACGGCCTCGACGAGGGTGAGGTACCCCTGCTCGACGTCGGATGCGGATCGGTGCGGTGCGGCCGCCACGTCGTACATGTTCAGCTCGATGGCCCCGGCGCCAGCATCAGCCAGGCGGGTCGCGTAGTCGACCCAGCCGCCGGCCGAACGGCCGTTCACGCTTGCGATGACCGGGATGGACAGGATCGAGACGGCCTCCTGCAGGAGCCGAAGGTGCCGGTCGATCCCCAGGTGCGACAGCACGACGTCGGGGAAGTAGTCGAGTGCCTCAGGGTGCAAGCCCGAGGAGTCCTCGAACCGATCGTGGAATGTCATGGCCTCTGACTCGACGTCCTCCTCGAAGAGGCTCGGGAGCACGACGGCTCCGATTCCAGCTTCGTCGAGGAGCACGAGGTCGTTGAGGTTTCCGGTCAGGGGCGATGGCGATGCCACGAGCGGGCTGCGCAGCGCCAGACCGAGGTAGGTGGTCGTGAGGTCTGTCATGACGGGCTTGAATCGGTGATCGTCGAGCGCTCGACGCCCGCGAGCTGCTCGTAGTAATGCCAGCGTTCATCGATATCGGCCTGTGCGAGTGCCTCGAGGCGCTCGGCCCGCGCTGGGTCCAGGCGTGCGAGCGCGGCGAATCGCGTCTCCTGCGACTGGAATTCGTGAAGGGGAATCGACGGCCGGTGTGAGTCGAGGGCGAATGGATGCGCGCCCGGATCCGGGCTCGGGTGGAACCGGTAGAGCGGCCAATAGCCGGAGTCGACTGCCTGACGCTGGTGACCCATCGACGTCGACATCTCGATTCCGTGGGCGATGCAGGTGGAGTATGCGATGACGAGGCTGGGCCCGCGATATTCGGCGGCCTCCCGGAGGGCCCGGACGGTCTGCATCTCGTTCGCGCCCACGGCGATCTGTGCGACGTAGACATCGCCGTACCCCTGGGCGAGGAGTCCGAGATCCTTCTTGCGGCCCGACTTGCCAATGCTCGCGAACTTGGCAATCGCCCCGCGGGGGGTCGACTTGGAGGCTTGCCCTCCGGTATTCGAGTAGACCTCGGTGTCGAGGACGAGCACGTTGACGTCATGTCCGCTCGATAGGACGTGGTCAAGGCCGCCGAAGCCGATGTCGTAGGCCCAGCCGTCGCCGCCGACGATCCACAGCGAGACGGGAGCGAGGGCATCGGCAAGGCTCATGAGGGTGATGGCATCTGGGTCAGTGTCACCGCTGAGGCGCTCCCTGAGCTCGGCGATCCGCCCGCGCTGGCGCACCATCCCGGCCTCGTCGGCGGGACCGGGCTCGTCATCGAGCAGCGACTGCGCGAGCGGCTCGCCGATCCGTTGGGCGAGGGCCGATGTCAGCCGCCGTGCCGCCGCGCGCTGGACATCGGCCCCGATTCGAAGGCCCAGACCGAACTCGGCATTGTCCTCGAACAGGGAGTTGCTCCAGGCCGGGCCGCGCCCCTCGCCGTCCACCGACCACGGAGTCGTCGGGAGGTTCCCGCCGAAGATAGACGAGCATCCGGTGGCGTTGGCGACGATCATCCGATCCCCGAACTGCTGGGTGAGGAGCTTGAGGTACGGGGTCTCGCCGCAGCCGGCGCAGGCACCGGAGAACTCGAAGAGCGGCTGGAGCAGTTGCGATCCCTTGACGGTGTCGAGCCGTACGGTGGATCGGTCCACCTCGGGCAGGCCGAGGAAGTACTCGAAGCGCGGCCGCTCGGCTGCGCTGTGGTCTGCCGCCGGGAGCATGTCGATCGACTTATGGCTGGAGTCGCTCTTGCTTCGGGCAGGGCACACGTCGACGCAGATGCCGCAGCCGGTGCAGTCATCGGGCGCGACCTGCACTGTGAGCCGTGACCCGGCGGGCAGGTCCTTGCCGCCGTACGCCTTGGTCTTGAACCCCGCTGGCGCATCGGCCAGGGCCGATTCCGGGAAGGCCTTCATCCGGATCGCTGCGTGCGGGCAGACGATTGCGCACTTGCCGCAGTCGATGCACAGGTCCGCGTCCCACACCGGGATGCGCTCGGCGAGTCCCCGCTTCTCCCATCGGGCGGTGCCGGTCGGGAAGGTCCCGTCGACGGGCAGTGCACTGACGGGAAGCAGGTCACCTTGGGCCGCGATCATCCGCGCGGTCACGTCGCGCACGAAGTCCGGCGCCTCGGATGGAATGGTGGCCATGCGATGCATGGACCCTCTGGGCATGGACCCTATGGGCATGGACCCTCTGGGCATGGACCCTCTGGGCATGGACCCTCTGGCGTGCAAGGGGACCGGGAGTCGCTCGAGGCCCTCGAGTGCTCGGTCGATCGCAGCATGGTTGCGGGCGACGACGGCATCCCCCCGGCGCGCGTATGTCGAGGACACGCTCTCCTTGATGAGGGACATTGCCTCATCCCTGGGGATCACCCCGGCCAGGGCGAAGAAGCACGCCTGCATCACCGTGTTGATGCGGCCGCCGAGGCCCGCCTCGCGGGCAATGCTGCTCGCATCGATCGTCCACACGTCGAGGGCCTTGTCGATGACCTGCGACTGAACCTCCACGGGCAGGTTGTCCCACACCTCGCCGATCGGGTGGGGACTGTTGAGGAGCACGGTTGCGCCGTGCCGCGCAATGTCGAGCACGGGCATCTGCCGAAGGAGGGCGAACTGATGGCACGCGACGAAGTCGGCGCCCGTGATGAGGTAAGTGGACCTGATCGGGTCAGGGCCGAAGCGCAGGTGCGACACCGTGACCGAGCCGGACTTCTTCGAGTCGTACACGAAGTAGCCCTGAACCCACAGGTCCGTGCGGTCGCCGATGATCGTGATGCTCGCCTTATTCGCTCCGACGGTCCCGTCGCTCCCGAGTCCGAAGAAGACGGACTGCTGGGCGCTTAGCGGTGGTGCCGACGCGCCGTCGACGGGAAGCGAGAGCCAGGTGACGTCATCGACGATCCCCACCGTGAACCGTCGCCTTGGTTCGGGCTTCGCGAGGTCATCGAGGATCGACAGGGCGTGGGCTGCGGTGAACTCCTTTGACGCCAACCCGTATCGACCGCCCGTGACGAGGGGTAGCTGGCCGTGCCACCCCTCGGTGATGGCCAGCGACACATCGAGGTGGAGCGGATCGGCAGGTGCCCCCGGCTCCTTCGATCGATCGAGCACCGCGATCCGACGCGCGGTGAAGGGGAGGGCATCGAGGAGTGCCTCGGAGGGGAAGGGCCGGTAAAGCCGAATGACTGCGACGCCGACCTTGCGTCCGCTCGCGTTGGCCGACTCGACCGCCTCCGTCACCGCACCGGCACCCGACCCCATGATGACGATCACGTGCTCCGCATCCGGTGCCCCGAAGTAGTCGACGAGGCGGTACTGGCGACCGGTCCGGTGGGCGAGCTCGTCGAACACGTCGCCCACCTCGCCGGGCACGGCGTCGTAGAACGGGTTCGCCGCCTCCCGCGCCTGGAAGAACACGTCGGGATTCTGGGCGCTTCCCCGCAGCACGGGATGCTCGGGGGTGAGCCCGCGTGCCCGGTGCTCGAGGACGTCACCTGCGCGGACAAGCGCCCGCAGGTCATCGTCGCCGAGCGCGGATATCTTGCTCAGCTCGTGCGAGGTGCGAAAGCCATCGAAGAAATGGATGAACGGAACTCGAGTGCGGAGCGTGGCGGCATGCGAGACGAGGGCGAAGTCATGCGCCTCCTGAACCGACGATGCGCAGAGCATCGCCCATCCGGTGCCGCGTGCCGCCATGACGTCGGAGTGATCGCCGAAGATCGAGAGGGCATGCGTCGCGATCGTGCGCGCGGCCACGTGGATGACTGTGGGGGTGAGCTCGCCGGCGATCTTGAACATGTTGGGCAGCATGAGGAGCAAGCCCTGGGATGCGGTGAAAGTCGTGGCCAGCGCGCCCTTCTGCAAGGCGCCGTGGAGGGCTCCGGCCGCTCCCGCCTCGGACTGCATCGCGATGACCCGGGGTACCTCGCCCCAGAGGTTCACCCGCCCTTCAGCGCTCCACGCATCGGCGTGCTCGCCCATGGGTGACGCCGGTGTTATCGGGTAGATGGCGCACACATCGCTCACGCGATGGGCGACGCGGGCGGCGGCCTCATTTCCGTCCATGCAGGTCAGCATCCATCCACGGTAGGAGGAATGGCCCTTCGATGTTAGGGACGTTCGACCCCCTCGCGGATCGGCTCCCCTCATCACGTCATCGCGCCCAACTGTGAAGTGAGGAAACCGTGAGGGCTGCTCAATGCCACGGGGAACTTCCTCTGAGAACGTCAGCCCACGTACCCATCAGGCCTGAAGCCGAGCACCACAGGCCAGCACACACAGGAGGCACGCATCGTGTTGCAGATCGCCATGGTCAGTACCTATCCGCCTACGCAGTGCGGGCTCGCCACCTTCACCAGGTCACTCGCACAGGGCATGCTCGAGTGCGGTACCCAGAGCGGGGTGGTTCGGCTCTCCTCCGGAAACGAGCCGAATCCGGGGCGGCCGGTCATCCACGAGCATGTGCAGGGGCCAGGGCTTGCCCGCACGGTTGACGTGCTGAATGCTCACGATGCCGTGATCTTCCAGCACGAATACGGCATCTACGCCGGGCCGGATGGCGATGATGTGCTCAACCTCATGGACGGCACGAAGGTGCCGATCATCGTCGTCCTCCACACCGTTCTTGCCGCGCCGAGGCTGCACCAGCGATACGTGCTGCAGCGCATCATCGATCGGGCGGATGCACTCGTGACGATGACGGAGACCGGCCGGCGCAACCTCCTGCGCGGGTATGACGTCGACCGTCACAAGGTCCACGTCATCCCGCACGGCGCCGCCGACCTGCGAGCGCCGCGTTCGGACTCAGCCGGCGAGCGGCCCTCGACCGTCCTGACCTGGGGACTGCTGAGCGAGGGCAAGGGCATCGAGTGGGGCATCGAGGCGCTCGCGATGCTCTCCGAAGCCAACCCGAGCCTGAAGTACCTCGTCGCAGGTCAGACGCACCCGAAGGTGCTGCTCGAGCACGGCGAGCAGTACCGCACCAGGCTCATTCGGCTCGCGGAGGAGCTTGGAGTTGCGTCGCGCGTGCACTTCGTCAACGACTACCTCGACCAGCAGCTTCTGCACGGCCTCATCCGAAAGGCCGACATCATCCTGCTCCCCTACGACTCGAAGGACCAGGTCACGTCGGGGGTGCTCACCGAGGCGGTGGTCGCGGGCAAGCCGATTATCTCGACCCGCTTCCCCCACGCCGTCGAACTCCTCTCCCGCGGCTCGGGATGGCTGGTCGAGCAGGGTGATGCCGTGGGGATCGCAGCGGGCATTCACCATCTGCACACGACGCCGAGCGCTGCCGAGCACATGTCTCGTGCGACCGCCGCGATGGCGAAGGACTTCCTGTGGAGTGCCATCGCCGATCGCTACCTTCGTCTCGCCGGGAGTCTCGCCGGTGCCCGCCCGGATGCGCACGTCGGCGCCCTGGCCACGACTGCGCGGGGGTGATTTCAGTCATGAATGAAGGACACCTCCTCACCCTGTCGAACCCGCTCGGGGTATTCGAGCACTCCCTCGGGTCCGAGCCTCGGCGCGAGTACGGCTTCTGCGTCGACGACGTCGCCCGGGCCCTCATCCTCCTCACGAGAGCCGACATGCTCGGCGAGCCGATTTCCCTGGACGCAAGGCTCCTCGCCGATCGGTCGCTCTCGTTCATCCTCGATGCGCAGAGCCCCGACGGCCTCTTCGTCAACCGCCGTGCGGTCGACGGAAGCTGGTACGGAACGCCCGCGGCCGAGGATCACTGGGGCCGGGCACTCTGGTCGCTCGGCGACGTGGCCGGCTCATCGAGCATGCGACGTGATGAGGCGCTCGGGGCCTTCGAGCTCGGGGCGGTGCATCGTCCGCCCTTCCTGAGATCAATGGTGTTCGCCGGGCTCGGTGCCGCATCGGTCGTGCGCGTGCTGCCCGGCAATGACGCGGGGGTGGACCTGCTGCGCGCCGCAGCGGCCCGGGTGCCGAAGGCGACCTCGATGGGTTGGCCGTGGCCGGAACCCCGGCTGACATACGCGAATGCCGCGATCCCCGAGCTTCTCATCCGTGCCGGAAACCTGCTCGGGGAGCCATCCATGCTCAAGCGGGGCCTGGACCTGCTCGAGTGGCTGATGGAGGTCGAGATGATCGGGGGCCACCTGTCGATGACGCCTGTCGGCGGATGGGGACCGGGGGATCTACGCCCTGGATTCGATCAGCAGCCGATCGAGGTGACCGCGCTCGTCGATGCCTGCGTCGCAGCGCACGCCGCGACGGGCGACGTCTCGTGGCTCACGGGAGTCGAGCGGGGTGTCGCGTGGTTCGACGGCGACAACGATGCGGGGATGCCGATGGGCAACCCGTACACGGGCGGCGGGCACGACGGCCTCCACCCGCACGGCCGCAATGAGAATCAGGGGGCAGAGTCGACGCTCGCCTACCTCATGGTCGTCCAGACCGCCACGCACCTGATCCAGTCGAGGTACCCGGGCCAGGCGGTCCTGTGACACTCGTCCATCGCACCGAGGTGAACCTCGTTGCGAGTGCCGACCGGGTGATGTGCCGCATCTTCATCCCGGGTGACGAACTGCACCTGCCGGGCGTTTCGCGCGCCGAGAGCGTGCTCGAGCGGATCGGCTGGCTGACCGACGAGCAGGTCGACGAGTCGCTTGCGCGCACGATCGAACGGTTCGAGGACCGGCATCGTCACCTGCAGCGGGAGTTCGACATGCATTTCGAGGCGGTGTCGCACCTCATCCCGGACGTGAGCGTGGTGTCGGCGTCACGGCGGTCGCTCATCGGCGCCTACTTCACCCAGGAGTACGCCTTCGAGTCGACTGCCTACTTCAATCCCTCGATGGTTGCCCACCCCGACCAGTCGGGAGTGCCGAAGGGGAGCCTCCGCTTCGTCATGAGCGTCCGCGCGGTTGGGGAGGGCCACATCTCGAGCATCGTCTTTCGGACAGGCCTCATCGGACCCCTCGGAGAGATCGAGATGGACCCGGTGTCGAGGTATGCGACCACCCGCGCCCACCGCTACACGGCGCTCACCAGCCGGCTCGTCCGACGAGCAGCCGTCGAGCGCGGCTTGGACTCCTCCGAGCTCCAGTCGGTCCTCGGGACCCTGCCGGAGACCTTTACGCCGGAGGAGCTGGAAGTGAGCATGGAACTGCTGCAGGTGGCGCGCAGCGGCACCACCCCGATCGCGAACGTCGTGAACGAGCTGCGGGACCTCGCGAAGAGCACCTACGAGGTCGACTTCGACGAGTCGACCGAGCTGAGCGAGCGGGTCATGTGGCCGACCGTCAGCAATGAGCGGCACGGGATGGAGGACGCACGCTGGGTGCAGTTCACCGAACCGGATGGCAGGGTCAATTACCGCGCGACCTACGGGGGGTACGACGGTGTCGACGTGGTGATCCGAGGACTCGAGACCTCGGATTTCCGTCGCTTCTCATCGATGCAGCTCACCGGCCGCGCGGTCGCCAACAAGGGCCTCGCGCTCTTCCCGAGGAAGGTGAACGGCCGGTACGCAGCGGTATCCCGCTGGGACCGCGAGTCGAACTCGATCGCCTACTCGGGCGACGGCTACCACTGGGACGAGGGCCAGACCTTCCAGTTCGCGTCCCAGCCCTGGGAGGTCGTGCACCTGGGCAACTGCGGATCCCCCATCGAGACGGCCGCCGGCTGGATCGTGCTCACGCACGGCGTCGGTCCGATGCGCGAGTACTTCATCGGTGCCGTTCTCCTGGACCTCGAGGATCCGACGAGGATGATCGCGGCCCTTCCTCACCCGTTGCTCTCGGCCAATGAGAAGGAGCGCAACGGCTACGTCCCGAATGTCGTGTACTCGTGCGGCTCGCTCAAGCACGAGGACGTCCTCGTCATTCCCTACGGGATCGCCGATGGCATGACGGGGATCGCGACCGTAGAGGTCGACGAGCTCCTCGCCGAGCTCCTGAAGTTCAGGCGGCGCCGGTCGGGCGATTCCAGGGCTGCTGGTGATCGGTCCTCCGATGCCCGAGACGAGATGAAGGCTGCGGCATCGTGATCGACGAGGGGATGCGCAAGTTCCGGGGGCACCCGCAGATCTGACCGTGGCACCTGCCGATCAGGGACAGGGCGACATGTGCGAGGGTCATCGCACTCGACGCCCTGGAGGAATCCTTGATCGGCCTTGGCACCATCATCAACGTCGCGGCCATTCTCGTGGGCGCCTCGCTCGGCGTGCTCCTCGGCCATCGCATGCCGGAGCGTGTCCGCGTCACCGTGACCGATGCGCTCGGGCTCGTGACCTTCGTAATCGGGGCCCTGAACATCGTGGCGCTTACCGACGTCGACTTCACTGACGCCGTCGGAGATGCGGCCCCCCTGCTGATCGTCCTGGGAGCGCTCGTGATCGGCGGCGTCACGGGCTCACTCCTGCGGATAGAGGAACGGCTTGAGATCGGCGGCCGGTTCATTCAGCGGACGTTCTCCCGGTCCGGCGCCGGCGAGTCGAAGTCGCGCTTCGTCGAGGGCTTCGTCGACACCTCGCTCATCTTCTGCATCGGGCCGCTGGCGGTGCTCGGCTCGCTGAGTGACGGCCTGGGCCAGGGCATCGAGCAGCTGGCCCTCAAATCCACGATCGACGGCTTCGCATCGCTGGCGTTCGCTGCCTCCCTGGGATGGGGGGTGGCTGCGGCGGCGATCTCCGTCGGCATCATCCAGGGCCTGCTCACCGTGCTCGCGGCCGTCGTCGGTCCCTTCCTGTCGGCCGCACTCATCGCATCGATCACGGCTACGGGCGGCGTCATGCTTCTCGGAGTTGGCCTGCGAATCCTCAATATTCGGCAGGTGCCCGTCGGTGACATGCTCCCGGCGCTCATCGTCGCCCCGCTTCTCACCCTCGCGGTGGCGTCCTTCACGTAGGCGTCGGGTGCGTCAGGTTGAGATGTCTCGACGGTTGAAGGCGACGACGGACGCCGCGAGGACGACGGCGGAGGTCCCTGCAAGCCAGCCGATATTCGACAGGGCCAGGCCGTTGACGAGGGGGTCGTTGCCGAGCGCCCACTGGAATGGATTCACTGGAGTGATGGCATCGAAGGTGTCGACGAGCGGGGCAAGGGAGTAGAAGACGAAGGCGGCGAGACCGAGGGCGATCCCTGCGCCCATCGCGATCCCTGGCCGGCCGACGAGCGCACCGAAGAGGAATCCGAGCGATGCGTAGAGCATCCCGAGCAGGGCGCACGAGAATGATGCGGCGAACAGGTTCGCAGCCGCGACATCAATGTCGACGAGTCGCGTGCCGATGATGAGCGTGATGGTGAGCGCGAGGCATAGGCCGAGGAGCACGAGGGCGGTGGCGATCATCTTCGTCACGATGATCGAGAAGCGCGACACCGGCAGGGCAAGGAGGATGTCGGCGGTGCCACGGTGCTCCTCGTCGGCCGTGGCAGCCGCACCCCAGCTCACCCCGACCGCGATGAGGATGAGGGGGACCATGAAACTGAAGAGCTCCACGTTGAGGAAGCCGGGTCCGGAGGTGTAGTCGGTCATCCGGAACATCTCCTTGAAGACCTCCGGATAGCCCTCGATCATCTGGCTGATTCCCTCCGACGACTGCCGGATGCTCGGGTAGACCCACAGTTGGATCGCGGCAATCGCGATGAGCCCGCCGGCCCACGACGCGAGTCCACGCCAATGATCACGCCACGATTTCGTCAGCAGGGCGGTCAGCATGGCGATCACCCCCTCGGACGAGGGCGAAGAACACCTGGTCCAGGCTCGGCTCGTGCGTTCGAACGCTCAGCACCCCGAGGCCGGCGGCATGCCGGAACAGATCCGTCTCTGCTCCCGTCACGGTGCACGTCACCTGGCAGCCGCGTGATCGCACGTCGGTCACCCCCGGGAGTCGGGTGAACGGCTCGGCATCGACCGGCTGCGCGAAGTCGAGGTCGATCGTCCGAAGGGCCCGTCGCTTGAGGGTGGCGATGTCCTCGACGACGACGAGGTGACCTCCATCGACGATGGCCACTCGGCCAGCGAGGTGATCGACCTCGCTCAGGACGTGTGACGACAGGAGGATCGCGGCCCCCTGCTGCCGTGCCTCGTCGATGAGGGCCTCGAACTCCCGCTGGACGATGGGGTCGAGCCCGGCGGTGGGCTCATCGAGGATGAGGATCTCGGGGGAGTGCATGAATGCCTGCACGACGCCGATCTTCTGCTGGTTGCCCTTCGAAAGGTCGTGGATATGCCGGGTGAGATCGAGGTTGAGCCGCTCGCTCAACTCTGCGATCCGGCGGTCCATCCTCCGGCCGCGCATCCGGGCGAGGAATCTCAGGTACTCGGCGCCGGTGAGATTGCCGTAGAGCGCGAGTGCGCCGGGGAGGTAGCCGATTCGATGCCGCAGGCTCGCGGGGGCGGTTGCGACGTCGGTGCCGAGGATCGTCGCGGACCCGCGGGTGATGCCGAGCAGCCCGACAAGCATGCGCAGAGCCGTTGTCTTTCCGGCGCCGTTCGGGCCGAGGAACCCGAACACCTCCCCGGGCATCACCTCGAAGGTGAGGTCCTCGACGCCACGATCGCGGCCGTAGTACTTCGTGAGCCCCCGCAGCGAAATGGACGGCTGATCGCCCGACGATGCGTTCACGTCACGCGCCACCTCGACGTCATTCGCCGCAGGGGAAGCGTCCATCACAAGACGGTACGACGATCCGGACAGTGCCATCGAGGGCCGAACGTCCCGGCTCATGACCCGTAAGGTCATGGCATGGAACCCCTGCGCATCGGCGTGCTCGGAGCCGCCCGCATCAGCGAATACGCAATCGTCACCCCCGCTGCCCTCACCGGCACCCGGCTCGTCGCGGTCGCTGCACGCGATTGCGCGCGAGCCGAGTCCTTCGCCAGGCAGCACGGTGTCGAGCGAGTGGTCGACTCCTACGAGGCCCTCGTCCAGGATCCGGAGGTCGAGGCGATCTACAACCCGCTCGCCAATGGCCTGCACGGGCCATGGAACCTCCGGGCGATCGCCGCCGGCAAGCACGTCCTCGCCGAGAAGCCGTTCGCGAGCAATCTGACCGAGGCCATTTCAGTCCGGGATGCTGCCGATGCGGCCGGGGTGCTGGTCATGGAGGCGTTCCATTACCGCTACCACCCGGTGATGCTCCGGATGATGGAGATCACCTCCGGCGGCGAGCTCGGAACCATCGTCCGCATCGAGGCCAATATGGAGATTCCGGCTCCGCCGCTGGAGGACCCGCGCTGGTCGGTCGAGCTCGCAGGCGGTGCCCTCATGGACCTCGGCTGCTACAGCCTGCACGCGAACCGAACCCTTGGCGGCTTCCTCGGCGGGGATCCCGTGCTCGTGGCGGCCAGGGGTCGCGAGCACCCGGGGGCACCGGGCGTCGACGAGTGGATCGAGGCCGACCTCGAGTTCCCGTCGGGTGCGACCGGGGCGGCGAACTGCACTATGGCCGCTGGTGCGGTGCGATTCAGCCTTCGCGTTATCGGCTCCGCCGGCGAGGCCAGTGCGCACAATCTGCTGGCCCCGCCCGACGATGACCGCATCACCGTGATGGTCGGGGGATCCGAGCGCGTCGAGCGGCTCGGAACGCGCACCTCCTACACCTACCAGCTCGAGGCGTTCACGAAGTGGATTCGGGAGGGAGGGTCCATTCCCACCGACGCAGATGACGCGGTCGAGAGCATGCGCATGATCGATGCCGTCTATGAGATGAGCGGGCTCGGGCTTCGTCGGACCTTCGGGTCGCCTGCCTGACGCAACCGACCGACCGAACCTGCCGGCTATGCGGGTGACCGCACGTAGCGAAGGTCAGCGATCACCCGACCCTGGTCGAGCGCGGTCTGCTCGAATCTCGTGATCGGACGCTCGGCCGGGCGCTCGACCGGCCCGCCCTCCCACATCGGATGCCCGCCGAGCACCTCGATCATCTGCTCCGCGTAGGGGGCCCAGTCGGTGGCGAGATCCCAGATAGCGTGCGGTGCCGATCGGCTGCCGATGAGGGTCGCGTGCTCGACGGTGACGATCCTGCGCTTGTGGTGCCGGGCCTTGGGCCACGGGTCGGGGAAGTACGTGCGGACGCCGGCGAGGGAACGCTCCGCGATCATCGACCGAAGGACCTCGAGGGCATCGGCCTCCATGACGCGGACGTTCGTCAGCCCGGCTGAGCGGATCCGGTGGAGCAGATCGCCGATGCCCGGGGTGTGGACGTCGATGGCGAGCAGGCCGTGATCGGGCTGCTGCCCGGCCATCACCGCTGTGGCCGCGCCCGTGCCGAACCCGATCTCCATGATCACCGGCCGGCCGGCCCACTCCTCCTCGAGGGAGAAACCCGGTCGCCCGAGCTCGATGAGCAGGCCATCCGGGATGCCGAGTGCCGCTGCCTGACGCGGGGTGACGCGTCCGCGGCGCGGCTTGTAGGTGCGTATCGACATGTCGGCGACGCTAGCCCACGCGCTGATGGCGGGTGCTCAGCAGTTGACCTGCAGGCTCATCGGCGAGTTGACCCGGTAGCGGCGGTCGGCCTCGACCCGCCACACCGACTGCCGGCCCCGCGCGCTGAAGGCCCATTCCGGGGCGCTCGACGGCTCGGCGACAAAGGCGGTGTCCTCGTCGATCCCGATGATCTGCGCCACCTCGGTGACGAGGGGCCTCATCGCGAAGTCCGGCATCCACTTGGTGTAGCGGTCGAAGTGGGGCAGGACCCTGATGCCGGGGACGACGCCGAGCCCGTCGACGCCGCCACTGCGGGGGTGCCGGAAGTCCGGGACGTATCCGGCGAGCGCCATTGCGCCTGCGCTGCAGCCGGCGAGCGATGCGCCCGCCCGCCACTCGCGCTCGATGGCCGACCAGACCTTCGTGCCGGCGAGTGTCCTGGCGAGGTAGCTCGGATTGCCACCCGAGAGGTAGATGAGGCCGGCGCCCTTGATCTTCTCGGCCCATGACGGGTCATCGGCATCGGCTCGCATCCGGACATCGATCACCACCTGCTCGGCGCCCAGCCGTGCGGCCGACGCCGCGCCCAGATCGTGCCAGCGCTTGAGCGATGACGCGCCCTCCGGAGCTGCAGCCGTCGCGAGCTGAACGAAGCGCTGCGGCCGGCCCTCGAGCAGCCAGGCCTCGACCTCGCCCATGACAGGGAGGTACTCGCCGCTTCCGACAAGGGCGATGCGTCCGGCTGTCATGGGCCCAGCGTACGAGGATCGTCGCGGCTCGGGATTGTCGCGGCCTGCCCGCCTGACCGGCGCCCACTGCGCAATCGGTGCAGCCGCATTGGCGGCCCGGCCAGGAGCCCGATGCCGAGCCCGATGACATGCAGGGCGACCCCCGCCCAGAGGACGGCCGTGGTACCGAGCACGAGGATGCTGCCGAAGATTGCCGATCCGACGGCGAAGGCGCTCATCCGCAGGCTTGACGCGGTCGTGAAGACCTGTCCGCGCACCCGCTCCGGCGACTCCCTGCTGCGGACGAGGAACATGGCGGTCAGCTGAGGTGCCTCGGTGAGGCCGATGACGAAGGCGCCGATGAGCACGAGCGGGGGGTTCCTTGCGACCGCGATGACGGCGAGCGCGATTGCGGAGATGATCGTCGTGACGATGACGGTGGCATCCGGACGCGTCACCGGGAATCGAAGGAGGAACCCGGCGGCGAGAACGCCGCCGGCAGCGAGGCAGCCGAAGATCACGCCGGTGAACTCGAGTGACCCGGTCAGCTGCTGGGCGATGAGGGGCGAGCAGATGAAGACGGCGGCCTGACCCGCGAAGGCAATGGTCGTGATGAGGATCGTGCGGCGCAGGGACAGGCGCCGCACGATGATCGACATGCCATGGCGGAGATCGCTGACGAGGGAGTGCTGCTCGTGCCGAGGACGGGGAACGAGCGGGACGAACCGCAGCATGACGAGGGCGAGAAGGAGCAGGGCCACCGGGAGCCACAGCGGCGCGGTCATCGCCACCGCGAGGAGGGCGGCCGCGGCGGGAGGTCCGATGATCGATGCGACGCTGTAGGTGCCCGCGTCGGCGGAGTAGGCCTTGGGGAGCAATCGCGGCGTGACGAGCGGTGGCAACTGCGCCGTCCACGCCCCGGTGAGGGCTGGGTAGGCAAGTCCGGTGACCGCAGCCAGCGCCATGAGCGTGGGCAGGGGAGCCCGCTCGATGAGGAGCGCTATCCCGGTGATGCCGATTGACAGCCCGAGTATCGCGCCGCCGAACGCTCGGCGAGGGTGCGACGAACGGTCGAGGAGTGCGCCGACCACCGGGCCGCCGATAGCGGCCGCCCCGGTCAGTGAGGCAACGAGGTACGCGCCGCTCGCACCGCTGCCGAGAGCGGCGATGGAGACGAGCAGCAGGGCGGGACCGGTGGCCTCCGTGGCGGCTCTCGCGAGGGTGGCGGTCGCGAGGTAGGTGAGGAGATTCCTTCGCGACGACATACCCCGAAGGGTATCCGGGCTACCATGGCGTCATGGATATCGAGCCCGAGGTCAGCCGCGACATCATCACCAGGCTCAAGCGCGCTCGGGGCCAGATCGACGGGATCATCAACATGATCGAGGACGACCGGCCGTGCGCCGACGTCGTGACCCAACTGGCGGCCGTGTCGAAGGCACTAGACCGCGCCGGCTTCAAGGTCGTGGCAACGGGTCTTCGTCAGTGCATCCTCGAGGGCGAGAATGCCCCGATGACCGAAGAGCAGCTCGAGAGGCTGTTCTTGTCCCTCGCGTGAGCGCCTTCGACGTCGACGCGATAACGCTGGAAGCGCTTCGCCAGCGCACGAGCGCCAAGTGGCGTGTCTACGAGCCTGACGTCATCCCGGCATGGGTGGCCGAAATGGACTTCCCGCTTGCCGAGCCCATTAGCGCTGCGTTGCACGGCGCGATCGACCGCTCCGATGTCGGCTACCGCTGGATCGGCGAACTGCCCGATTCCCTCGCCGGATTCGCTGGCGCCACGTGGGGCTGGGACATCAACCCCGACCACGTCGTCGTGCTCCCGGATGTACTGACCTCGGTTGCCCAGGCCATCTGGGCGCTCACGGCGCCTGGCGAAGGCGTGGTCGTGAACACCCCCGTGTACCCGCCGTTCTTCAGCACCGTCCGTGATATCTGCGGCCGCGCGCTCGTTGACGTCCCACTCCTTCGAGATCCGGAGGGCACCTACGAACTCGACCTCGAGGGCCTCGCGGAGGCATTCGCCCGGCCGGAAGTGACCGGCTACCTCCTCTGCAGCCCGCACAACCCGACAGGGCTGACCCCCTCAGCAGAGACCCTCACCTCCATTGCCGAGCTGGCGCTTCTCCACGGTGTCGCGGTCATCGCCGATGAGATCCATGCCCCGCTGGCCCACCCGGGCACCATCCACACGCCGTTCCTCACCGTGTCCTCGGATGACCTCACCGCCGTGTCGCTCATCTCCGCATCGAAGGCCTGGAATATCGCCGGGGCAAAGTGCGCGCAGGTGGTGGCGGCGTCGCAGCGGGTGATGGACATCATGGCCGAACGGGTTCCGCTCGAAGTGACCTATGCGACCGGGCACTTCGGCGTCCTCGCCTCGATCGCCGCGTATCGCGAGGGTGGCCCGTGGCTCGAGCAGGTGAGGGCGCTCATCGCTGCCAACGCACTCGCTGTTCATGAGCACGTGGCCGCTGCGATGCCCGCGATTCGGTATGTGCCCCCCGCCTCGTCGTACCTTGGGTGGATGGACTTCTCCGATTCCGCGATCATCGGCGATCCGGCGGAGTTCCTCCTTGAGCGGGCGAGGGTGGCGGTGAGCTCAGGCCCCACGTTCGGCACGGGCGGCGAAGGCTTCGTCCGCCTGAACTTCGGCACGAGCCCGGCGATCCTCGCCGACATCCTCGATCGAATGAGCCGGGCTTTGACGGAACCGGGAATTGACGCATCATTAATGAGACACCCCGAAGGGAAGCTTCGATGAAGACGGAGGCGAGCATGGGGCTGCGCGCACTGGCAATCGCTGTGATGAGCGGGATCATCCTCCTTGTTCCGCTGACTGGCATCGCGCTTGCGGACCCGGCGAGTCCTTCCCCGGCGAGCGACCCGGCCGAGTCGAGCATCATCACGATCGGCGACTCGGTCATGCTGGGTGCCCGCTGGGTGCTGGAGAAGGACGGCATCGAGGTTGTCGACGCCGTCAAGAACCGACAGGCGGCTGCGGGGTCCGGCCTGCTGAAGAAGCGCGGCCCGAACCTGCCGATGAATGTGGTGGTGCACCTTGGCACGAACGGAATATTCACCGCCGACGACTGCCGAGCCATGATCGCCGCAGCCGGGCCCACGCGCCGGGTCTTCTTCCTGACCCTCGCAGTCCCGCGTCCGTGGGAGGCCAAGAACAACACGGTGATCCGGAACTGCGTCTCGGCGAACCCGGGCCGGGCCTTCGTCATCGACTGGAATGCGTCGGTGGCGCAACACCCGAAGTGGGTCTATTCCGACGGCACGCATCTGCGCCCCGTGGGCGCCAAGGGCTACTCGAGGATGATCGAACAGGCAGTCGCCGCAGCCTCCTGACGAACTGGCGTGACCAACGCCACAGCCGGACGATGAATGCGCGCCCGGCCTTGTGCAGTTCGTCACAAGGAAGCGTTTTCACGCCATTTCGTGGTGAATCTCCGCTCCAGTGGGAGCATGCTTGCCTGACGTCGTAGGCCGCGTCCCATCATCGTCTGGAGTTCCAATGAGCATCCCTGGTCTGGAGAATCCCCCAACCCGCAATAAGCAGTTGCTCGAATGGGTTGACGAGATGGCGGCGCTGGCGAAGCCCGAGCGCGTGGTCTGGTGCGATGGCTCGCAGGATGAGTGGGATCGACTCACCGAGCAGATGGTCGAAGCCGGCACCTTCACCCGGCTCAACCCAAAGATCCGTCCGAACTCCTTCCTCGCGAGGTCTAGCCCGAGCGATGTGGCGCGTGTCGAGGATCGCACCTTCATCTGCTCGCAGAAGGAGGTCGACGCCGGCCCCACGAACAACTGGTCCGAGCCGGCCGCGATGCGCGGCACCCTCAAGGGACTCTTCGACGGCGCGATGCGCGGCCGCACGATGTACGTCGTCCCGTTCTCGATGGGCCCGATCGGCTCGCGGATCGCTCAGCTCGGCGTCGAGATCACCGATTCGCCTTACGTCGTCGTGAATATGCGCATCATGACCCGGATGGGCCAGGCTGCCCTGGACCAGATCGGCGAGCACGGCGACTTCGTCCCGGCCGTCCACTCGGTCGGGTACCCGCTCATTGACGCTGATGGTGCTGCACGCGACGACGTGAGCTGGCCCTGCAACTCCGACAAGTACATCGTCCACTTCCCCGAGACCCGCGAGATCTGGTCCTTCGGCTCGGGTTACGGGGGCAACGCACTCCTCGGCAAGAAGTGCTTCGCACTGCGAATCGCTTCTGCCATGGCACGCGATGAGGGCTGGCTCGCCGAGCACATGCTCATCCTCAAGCTCACCTCCCCCAAGCAGACGGTTCACTACATCACCGCGGCATTCCCCTCTGCCTGCGGCAAGACGAACCTCGCGATGCTCGAGCCAACCGTCCCCGGCTGGAAGGTCGAGACCGTCGGCGACGACATCACCTGGATGCGGTTCGGCGACGATGGCCGGCTGCGCGCGATCAACCCCGAGGCGGGCTTCTTCGGCGTGGCTCCCGGCACGGGCATGGAGACCAACGCGAACGCAGTGAAGACCCTGTATGCCAACTGCATCTACACGAACGTCGCGCTCACCGACGACGGCGATATCTGGTGGGAGGGCCTCACCGACGAGGCGCCCGCGCACCTCATCGACTGGAAGGGTCAGGACTGGACCCCGGCATCGAGTGAGCCGTCGAGCCACCCGAATGCCCGGTTCACCGCTCCGGCGGGGCAGTGCCCGTCGATCGCACCGAACTGGGAGGACCCGGCGGGGGTGCCGATCGATGCCATCCTCTTCGGCGGACGACGCGCGACGAACGTCCCGCTCGTGACCGAGTCCTTCGACTGGAACCACGGCGTCTACATGGGCTCGACCGTGTCGAGCGAGAAGACCGCCGCGGCCGAGGGCACGGTAGGCGAGCTGCGCCGCGACCCGTTCGCGATGCTGCCGTTCTGCGGCTACAACATGGCGGATTACTGGAACCACTGGCTCACCGTCGGTGGGTTCACCTCCCCGGAGAAGCTGCCGCGCATCTTCCAGGTGAACTGGTTCCGCAAGGATGCTGCGGGCGAGTACATCTGGCCGGGCTACGGCGAGAACTCCCGTGTCCTCGAGTGGATCATCAATCGGCTCGACAATGAGGCTGAGGCGGTCGAAACCCCGATCGGCCTGCTCCCGGCACCGGGCGCGCTGAACTTCGATGGCCTAGACCTCACCGAAGCCCAGATCGAGGACCTCTTCGCTGTTCACGTCGACAATTGGCTCGCAGAGGCCGACCTCACGAGCGAGTACTACGACCTATTCGGCGATCGCGTGCCGGCCGCCCTGCGCGACCAGCTGGCAGCCCTGCGCGAGCGCCTCACAAGCTAGGCCACCCCGGGTTCGGGCCACCCCGGGTTCGGGCCACCCCGGGTTCGGGCCACCCCGGGTTCGGGCCACCCCGAGTTTGGGCGGGTTAATGTCGCTGCGGGCATCGGAAGAAACCCTCGCAGCGACATTAACCCGCC
>CAFBNE010000011.1_pt1 | contig 42070 bp, 41 predicted proteins | sample 7269181 | NCBI WGS metagenome assembly CAFBNE01 (sample SAMEA6814085, study PRJEB35770) | uncultured Actinomycetes bacterium | biome: Freshwater; feature: Freshwater reservoir; material: water | place: Czech Republic | collected 2017-05-23 | depth 30m m
GCATTGTTCTTGGCCGCGCGCAGCGAGAAACAAGAGACTTCGCATGGGGTCACAGCCTGAGGCGGAAGTTCGAGTGGGGCGCAAAGACGGCGTAGTCCTGAATTGAAAGTGCGCGGGGTGGTTGCAGGCTTGCACCCCAAGGTGAGTGCAGAAAGGGGTGAACCGTACTGAATTCACTGGAGAGTTCGTTCTCACATTGATGATGCGGTCACGAACGTTAGCGGCGGCGTCGGGCCGGTGGTGGGCGCCGCGAGCCGTGGCGCTCGAGGAGTGCCCGTGTCGATCCGTCGCCGCGGATCTGCGAGCGCACCGCCCCGATGCGCCGCTTGGCCTGGGCGACCGCCGCAGCGTGGTCGACGATCGGGTCGGGGTAGTCGTGTCGCTCGTCGGTCGCCACGAGCCAGGGCGTCGCGAGCAGTGAGTCGGGCACGTCCCGCAGTTCTGGCACCCATCGGCGCACGAATTCGCCGGTCGGATCGTGGTCGAGCTGCTGCTTGACCGGGTCGTAGATGCGCAGGGCATTCATGCCCGTGACTCCTGACTGCATCTGGATCTGCGGCCAGTGGATCCCCGGGTCGTAGTCGGTGAACCAGCGGGCGAGCACTCGGCCGGACTCCTGCCACGGCAGCCAGAGGTCGTATGAGGCGAAGGAGGTGATCATCGACCTCATGCGGAAGGTCGTCCAGCCGGTGGCGGCCAGGGATCTCAGCACCGCGTCGACCATGGGATAGCCCGTCTGTCCCTCCACGAATGCTGCGAGTGCCTGCGTGTTGGCCGTGGCAGGGCGAAGGCTGTCGAAGGCCGAGTGCAGGGCGCTGCGCTCGATATTTGGTGCGTCCTCGAGTTTTTGCGTGAAGTGGTCTCTCCACGCGAGACGCTCCTCAAAGGCATTCAGTGAGAATCTCGGTGATGCAGGCTCGCTCTTGCGTGCCTGCACCCGGGCGTGAACCTCGCGTGCGCTGACCGTCCCGAGCGCGAGATGCACTGAGAGACGTGAGCAGCCTGACCAGCCACTCACGGGGCTCGATAGGTGACGCTCATATCCGGGGATACGTTCAGTGAGCCATGTTCGCATGACCTCACGTCCGGCGCGCTCGCCACCGCGCTGGCGGTAGACCATCGTTTCCGCAGCCATGCCGAGGTCGCGCATCTCTGGGATCGGACCGAGCGCGACCGCCGTGGGTCGGACGGCGGATGGCATGCGATGCAACGGCAGATTGAACAGTGCCAGTCGCTGTCGACTCCAGGTATCACGTGAGGTGAGTCCGCGCATCGCACCTGATTGACGGTGCTCGAGATACCTCACACCGCGCCCGCGGCACCAAGCCGCCACTGCGCGATCGCGCTCCCAGGTTGCCAATATGCCGAACTCTTCGTGGGAGTGCACTGCTTCGATAGCGACCTGGGTCGACAGGTCCTCAAGCACCGCAACCACCTCTCCCACCCTTACGACGAGTGGCGCCCCGAGCGCGGCCAATGACTCCCGTAGGTCGGTGAGGCCATCAAGCACCAACTCGACATGTCGCGGGGACGTATGCGGGTGGGCGACGAGGCTTGGCTCGATGACGTAGAGGGGGAGTACGGGTGCCCCGGTGTCGACCGCGGCCGTCAAAGATGCATGGTCGCGCACGCGCAGGTCGCGCTTGAACCACACAACCTGGACGTCGGGGCGACCCATGATCCCCTCCGACTTTAGACAAGGCTGACGGCGCGCGCTGCGCCGTCCTGCAGAACGCGGAGCAAGCCTTGCCTGCTCGTGCGCATTGCGCAACACGGTGGCCGATCGCGGCTGCGGCCAGCGGGTGTAAATCGCCACGGTGATTGACGTGACGCCCGGGTGGGTGAAGCAGACACGCGTCGACTGATTGGTGTTGCTGGGAGACCCTATTGATGGAGACGCTGCAGAAGGGGTTGATTGCGAAAATGAATCGACCCGGACTCACCGGAGTACTTTCTCTCACAGGGTCGACACGCACTTGCCGGCTGCGCCGCGGGTCCCAGATGAGCTGGTTTCGGATCTCTGCGCGCACCATGCCGAGCACCGCATCGGAGATGGTGTCCTCCTGCGCTATGACGATGAACGGCACACAATTGCGCCGTCGCGACCGCGCCCATTCCGCCGTGTTGATGGCCGGCCCTTCGAGCACCATGTGCTCCTCGGGGAGCGAAGCCGGTTGGGCTGCCACGAGGGGGTGGACTTGCACCTGATGCACCACGATCAGGAGCGTCGGCCGCATGTGACGGTGATGCTATTGACCCGGCGACCACGTCGGAGGCCATCGTGGAGAGCCTGGAAGGGGTCGCAAGCGATGTGCGGGATGGGTAGCGGCTAGATCGAGTTGGTCCAGAAGTCCTGCCACCGCAGGAAGATCAGGCCGAGGACTGTGAGGTACCAACCGGCGAGCACGAACACGCGCAATCCAGCGATGGCTTCGAGGCTTGTCTGCCATGAATCCGGGGCCGGTATCCGCCCCGACGCAAGGTTTGCCGCAGTCACCCAGATGGCGATGGGTGCCGTGACTGCCCAGACGACCATGCACCATGGGCATAGGGCCCCGATGGAGTACAGGCTCTGCCAGACGAGCCACTGGACGAAGGCGAAGCCAAGCAGTGCACCGGCGTTGAGGCCGAGCCACATCCATCGGGGCAGTGTCGTGCCGGTGGCGATGATGACACCGAGGGTGATCGTCACGCTGAAGCCGATGAGACCGAGGATCGGATTGGGGAAGCCAAAGGCTTCCGCTTGGGGCGTGGTGATCACGGATCCGCACGACAGCACTGGGTTGATGTCGCACGTGGGGACGTACGTCGAATCGCTGAGGACCCGGACCTTCTCGATGGTCAGTTCGATCGCAGCGAGCAGGCCCAGCGCGCCACCAAAGATCAGGATCATCGCCGTGGAGCGATCCAGACGTGGCCGGGTCGAGCCCTGCGTGGACTGCATGGATCCGCTCCTTCGTGGTTCCCCGGTACGTCACGGCGACGCATCGACCCATGTTCGTGCCGCGCTCGAATGCGTCCGCGACAGCCGATACAGCGTACGACAGACTCCTGCGGCCGGCATCCCCGGTTAGCCGAACAACCCCGACTTCAGGATTCCTTGAAGATTCTTCTCAGTGTCGGCCAGAGTGCCGCTGCCGACCGGAACGGTGATGAGGACCTCAGCCTCGTTGGAGGAGTTGTTCGGCCCGCCGGGCGCGCTGAACCGGACGACGCACCCGCCGCCTGTCACCGGCATGAACAGCGAGTTGCCCGAGAGCAGACAGGTCCCGAGCACCTCAACGTTGACCGCAGTTCCGGTGCCGGTGGACATCACGAGCCAGACCCGCGAACCCGCGGGGTACCTCAGGACGCCTCTGTTCTGCCAAGGCGAACCGGCAATGCCATCGACGACCGGGGTCACCGAGATCGGGTTTGGCCGACGCTGGGCCTGCACATTGATCTCCTGGTCCACGACGCGCGAGAGGTCCAGGCGCTCAATATCGGTGCGAACGCCGTCGGAGGTGGAGTCGCGTCGTGCGTCATCGACACCGAGCTCGTGGAAGATCACCTCGACATCGGCGACGCCCTTGCGCAGGGGCGTCCACAGGAACTCGACCATTCCCCCCTCCACCGGCTTGTCCGGCGAGATCGCTCGGCCGTCGACCGTGATGCTCACCGAGCCCCGGCGGTCTTCATCGACGTTGACGGCGACGAAGGCCGGAACGCCGACGTGAACTGTCTGCGGCATGAGGAGTTGCACTCGCTTCCGATCAACTCCGACGGTGAAGACGGACGGCTCACTCGTCGAGGCGGCGTAGGAGACTGTGCCGGTCGATTGGAAGATGGTCGGGATGAATGCTGCGGTGACCGAGAACGTGGCCGTTCCTTGCGGCACCCAGTCAAGTCTGGCAAGGGCCACTGCGCCGGGCGCCGAGCGGACAACCGCCTCGCCGATGACGCCGCGTACCGCCTCCGTGAAGATGACCCTGCCTTGGATTTGCTCCCCGGGCCGAGCGTTTAGCAGGTCGCCGGTCTCGATGGTGGCGATGATGGGAAGCGCCCTCATCCGCGTGGGATTCGTCGGGATCGCGAGTTGCGTGATCGTCGGCATCGGCGCCGTCATCGCCGTGACGGAGGAGAACCCCGTGGAGCCGATCGACCAAGCGCCAGAGGCCATAGGCGTCCACGACACGCGCCCGACGCCGAGGCGATCGAGGTTGACCGTTGCCGTCTGGCTTGCCTGGCCAAGCGAGATGCCGAGGGTGATGCTGCTACCGGCCTGGCTCGGGGAAATGACATCGATCGACTGCGCGATACCGGTGGTGCCGTTGCCAGTGGCAATGACCCCGCCCTGAAGCGGGGCACTCGCAACGTGACTCGGAGCGAGGATTGCGACGCCGCACAGGATGGCACCTGCTGCAGCCGCGATGGGCCACCGAAGCGCGGTGATCAACGCGAGACCGATAGGCAGGCAATCCCCGCGACGTCAATCCGGCCGGGATCGGCCGCAGCAGGAATCCAGACCGTGAATGCATTGCCACGGTCGCCGTGCACCGTTCGAGATGAATCGGGCCAAGGGCAAGTCACGTTCGGGTCTCCTAGTCACTGGTGTCTGTCAAACATAGCGCCCCGACTCGCGGGTGGAAGCCAATGCGGGACCCTCGAGCGCAAAATGAATCGGATAGCCATCGACGGCAAATCCAAATATCTTCTTCTCGACGTGGACGGGGCTCCCTCCAGCCGGCCGGATCCGATCGCTCCGTGGAGGTGGTACCCGACAACTGGGTTGAAGTGACCGCCATAATCATCGATTGCGGATGCCTCGCATCGGCACCAGCCGGAGCCCGGGGCCTCTTCACCCTGGACCTGATGCGCACTGCTCTACGCGCCCAAGGGGCACCCCTCGAACGGCTCGGGTCTTGGCGTGCCGGGCTCGAGCCTCCTTGCGCCGACCCCCTCGGCTGCCATCGCATCGCCTGTGTTCACGAGGTGGCAACGAGCGAACGAGAGGCATCCACATCCGATGCAATTGGTGAGGTCCTCACGGAGCCGGGTGAGCTGCTCGATCTGGTCGTCGAGGCGCGTGCGCCACGCTGTGGAGAGCGTGAACCAGTCAGCCTCGCGTGGCGTGCGTCGCTTGGGCAGCGCATCGAGGGCGGTTCGGATCTCTGCGAGGGGGATGCCCACGCGCTGCGAGGCGCGAATGAATGCCAGGCGCCGCAGGACGTCGCGGGCATAGTGGCGTCGATTCCCTGAATCGCGCGTGCTGCGGATGAGACCGCTGCGCTCGTAGAAATGAAGGGCGGAGACGGTGATTCCGCTTCGGTCGGCGAGCTGGCCGACGGTCAGGGTCGGGCTCGTGCAGGCATCGGGCAACATGCCGCGACGGTAGCACTTGACCTCAACATAAGTTGAGGTACGAGGCTTGGCTCATTCCGCTCATCCCACTGACAGAAGGAATTCGCATGGACTCATTCATGGTGGTCTGCACCTTCGCCCCCGGCACCGACATGGGCGAGGTCATGGCCGTGGTCGCGGAGGAGCAGGCGAAGGTCGCTGAGCTCAAGGAGCTCGGCAGCATCGGCGCCCTCTATCTCTCCACGCGTGAGCGTGGCACGGTATTCCTCGAGATCTTCGCCGACAGCTCTGATGGTGCTCGTGAGGCCGTCGTCTCACTGCCGATGTCCAAGTGGTGGGATCTCGACATCTTCCCGATCAACGCGCCCGTGGCACGCGGCCTGGCTGCGGACCCGTCATGAGTGCCTTCACGCCGGCCGAGATCGAGTACCTCCGGACCCAGCCGCTGATGCGGTTCGCCACGGCATCGCTGACCGGCCGGCCCGATGTCGCTCCGGTCGTTTTCGAGCTCGATGGCGACGACATCGTCACGGCCGGCTTCGACATTGCCCGCACGGTCCGCTACCGCAACGTCCAGTCCAATCCGCGAGCGACGGTTGTCGTCGACGATCTCGCCTCGACGAACCCATGGTCGCCGCGAGGGGTCAAGGTGATCGGTTCCTGCGTCGTCGAGAGCCATGAGGGCGGCGATCGGTTCCGGATCTCGCCCGACGTGATCATCAGCTGGGCGATCAACGACACCACCCCGGGGATCCCGGCGATGGAGCGACGGGTGGTCGAGAGATAGGCGTAGGTTGTTGAGGCGATTGCGACACCGGTTGGGTTGCTCCCGCTAAGCCATGATGCGGCGGCAGAATGTCGAGAAACTCGGTAGATTCCACCTAAGCCACCCAAGGAGAGTCATGCCCATCGATCCCAGCATCGTCCCGAACATCGCACTCAACGACGGCACCACCATTCCGCAGATCGGCTTCGGGCTGTGGCAGGTGCCGCCGGCCGGGGCTGAGGCAGCCACGAGCGAGGCCCTTGCCGTGGGATACCGCCACGTCGACAGCGCTGCGGTGTACGCGAACGAGGCCGAGGCCGGCTTGGCCGTGGCCCGCAGCGGGCTCGCTCGCGAGGACGTCTACGTGACGACGAAGCTCTGGAATCCCGATCACGGCTACGACGAGGCCATGCGTGCGTTCGACCTGAGCATGGGCAAGCTGGGCTTCGAGTACCTCGACCTTTTCCTCATTCACTGGCAGTGCAAGCAGTTCGCAAAGTACGTCGACACCTGGCGGGCGCTGATCGACCTGCAGGCATCCGGTCGTGTCCGCTCAATCGGCGTCTCCAACTTCAAGGAGACCGCGCTTCGCGAGATCATCGACGTCACGGGCGTCGTGCCCGTGGTGAACCAGATCGAACTGCATCCGTGGCTGCCGCAACTCGACATGCGCGCGGTGCATGCCGAGTACGGCATCGCGACTGAGTCCTGGAGCCCCCTCGCATCGGGACAGCTGATCGGCGACCCGCTGCTCGCCACGATCGCGGCAAAGCATGGCGTCTCGACGGCTCAGGTCATGATCCGCTGGCATCTGCAGCAGGGGCTGATCGTGCTGCCGAAGTCGGTGACTCCCTCGCGCATCGCTGAGAACATCGACGTCTTCGGGTTCGAGCTCGATGTCGAGGACATGGCCGCGATCGCAACTCTCGAGAGCGGGCGACGCACCGGGCCGGATCCCGATGACTTCTTCATGCTCGGCTGGGAGTAGTGCTCTGTTTGGTGCTTGCGCTGTCTGAGCGGCGCACGGCACTGCGTTGATTGGGCGACAGACGGATGAGCAGGCGATACGTTCGTGCGATGGCACCAACGGATGACGGGGCAACTCGCGGGCGATTGCGTGGGGTCACCTTAATACTGTTGATCGCGACGGCGACCATTTGGCTGGCTGGCTGCGGCGATCAAGCGGCTTCCGCCCCTACGGTCGACTGCTCGCAGGGCGTCTCGGCGTGCAAACCTGGTGACATCGGTGCCGGTGGCGGCATCGTCTTCCTCGTTGTCGGTGACGGCGCTCAGCGGGGCATCGTGGAATATGCCCAAGCTGGCTGGTCCGGCACCGGCGAAGACCCGCAACTCGATTGGCGTGCGGCAAAGTCAGCATCGAGATGGTCCTCAGATGTTGACTCGCAAGTTTGGCGTCTGCCCAGTCAGGGTGAGCTCGCAGAGTTGTACGCATTCTGGAAACGCTCGGGAAACGGCGGGTTTTCCTCCGCTCTCTACTGGAGTGCGACGCCGTGGGGCGACGGCAGCGCGTGGTATCGCAACTTCGAGGATGGCATCGAGTACCACAGTTTTAGGGAGGCGACGAACTTCGTCCGTCCGGTCCTGTCCTACTCGGCCGTCGGCGCGACGCAACCCTGAGTCGACTGGACCGACTGAGCGATCCTGCATCACCCGAGGCCTCGGATGAGGGCATTGATCATGGCGGCGAAGTTGGCAGTTCGATCCTGAGCGAAGTGCACGCCGGCGATCTCCAGGCTCACGGCGCCATGCATGGCACTCCAGACCTGCTGGGCAACCTCAGTGCTGTCGCCGGGCGTGAGGTCGCCGGAATTCATCGCATCCTGCACCCTGTCGACGAGTGTCGTAAAGGAGCTCTTCGCGGCCTCGCGCGAGTCCGGCGAGAGCTCCAGGAGCAGCATCTGCTCGAACATGAGGTGGTAGAGCTGCGGGTTGTCGATGGCGAACTGCCGGTAGCCCAGGCAGCCGATGGTCAGCCGGCGCACGGGGCTCGCGTCGGAGGGGGTCTCGATCGCCGTCTGGAGGGTGTCGAAGCCGTGCACGAAGAGGGCCTCCAGCAGTCCGTCCTTGTTCCCGAAGCGCGAGTAGACACCCATGGGAGCGACGCTGGCCCTCGTTGCGACGGCTCGCACGGTGAGGGCGGGAAGGCCGGCTTCCTCGAGCAGTCCGAGGGCCGCGTCGACGAGGGAGGCGGTGACCTCGACGCTCGGGGTTCGAGTTCGCACCCCTTGCCTGATGTCCGACATGCCTCTAGGCTACCGTCCCATAACTAGAGAACAAAGTTCTATAAATGGAATGGTGGCCATGAATACGTTGAGCGTGACCCGTCGATGGACAGCGCTGGGAATCCTCTGCCTGAGCCTGTTGCTGGCGGTGGTCGACAACACGATCGTCAACGTCGCGCTGCCCACGCTCAATCGTGAGCTCGGGGCCGGAACCACCGAGTTGCAGTGGATCGTCGATGCCTACACCCTCGTCTTCTCCGCACTCCTGCTCACGATGGGTCACTTCGGCGACCGATTCGGGCGCAAGCGCGTGCTTCAGCTCGGCCTCCTGCTCTTCGCCGTCACTTCGGGGCTCGCGGCCTTGGCGACGACTTCGGGTCAGCTCATCGGGGCCCGGGCACTCATGGGCATCGGCGCCGCGCTGATCTTCCCGGCAACACTGGCGATTCTTGTCAACATCTTCACCGACCCCAAGGAGCGCGCAGCCGCGATCGGCATCTGGACGGCGATGGTCGGAGTCGCGGTCGCCATCGGGCCGATCGCCGGCGGCCTGCTGCTCGAGCATTTCTGGTGGGGCTCGCTCTTCCTCGTCAACATCCCCGTCGCGATCATCGCGATCGGCCTCGGGGCCCTTCTGCTGCCGGACTCGCGTGACCCGAACGTCGGACCGATGGACTACAGGGGGCTCGTGCTCTCGGCGGCCGGCGTCGGCCTGATCATCTGGGCGATCATCGAGGGCCCGATATGGGGCTGGACTTCCGTGGCGATCCTGAGCGGACTCATCGGCGGTGTCGCCCTGCTCGTGGTCTTCACCCTTGTCGAACGACGCCTTGTCCACCCGATGCTCGATGTCCGGCTGTTCAAGAACGCCCGGTTCACGGCGGCAAGCCTGTCGATCACCACCGCGTTCTTCGCGCTCTTCGGCTTCATCTTTCTCATCACCCAGTTCCTTCAACTGGTCCAGGGTTTCACGCCCTTGCAGGCTGGGGTCCGCACGCTGCCCTTCGCGATCGCCACCGGGATCATGTCGCCGCTGGCCATCGTCCTCATGCATCGCTTCGGGTCGAAGGCCATCGTGACCCTCGGGCTGCTCGTCATGTCAGCAGGATTCCTCATCGCCGCGACCATCAAGGTCGACACCCCGTATGTCGGGGCGGTGCTCATCTCGATGGTGACGATCGCCGCGGGCCTCGGACTCGCGACGAGCCCCGCGACCGAGTCGGTCATGGGCGCGCTCCCCCCGGAGCAGGCGGGCGCGGGCGCAGCGGTCAACGACACGACGCGGGAGTTCGGCGGCACGCTCGGCGTCGCGATCGTCGGATCGGTCTTCCTCAGCGTCTACGGGGCAACGGTCATCGACGGCTACCGAAGCCTTGGCCTGCCGGAGCAATTCGAGTCGGTCGTCCGCGAGTCGATGGGAGGCGGGCTCGCGGTCGCGGGGCAGTTGCCCGACGAGGTAGCCGCGCAGCTTGCCGGAATCGTCCAGAGGGCATTCATCGAGGGACTCTCGAGGGGATCGCTCGTGGCAGCGCTCGTCGTCGTGGTCGGTGCGATCGTTGCGTGGAGATATCTGCCCGCTCGTGCGCGATCATGACCCTGGCCGGTACCGATGGAAGGCTGAATCCTCTAGTCTGCCGAAATGGGCGATGGTGGCCGACCCACTTGGCAAGGCCACCGCTGAAACCGCGCAGGAAGCAGTGACCAATGACCTCGCAGAATTTCAATGATCAGGGCTTCACTCCCCATCTCGGATTCTCTGGACTGCCGAAGGCGGTTGTCGAGCGGATCACCGACTTCAACGATCCGAGACAGGAATGGCGTCGGCTGTTCTCAGAGGTCATGGGCACCTTCCTGCTCGTCCTCGTTGCGGCTGGTGGCGGGATGATGAACGCTGCCTTCGATGGTGTCGTCGGACGCACGGCCGCTGTTGTCGCACCCGGTCTCATGGTCATGGCGATGATCCTCTTCATGGGCAAGGTGTCGGGGGCTCACTTCAACCCGGCGGTGAGCATCGCCTTCGCCTTGCGCAGCGACTTCCCCTGGAAGCGCGTCCCCGGCTATGTGCTGGCGCAACTCATCGGCGCGCTCCTCGCCGCACTGTTCCTCCAAGGGGTCATCAACGTCTCGGCATCCAACGGCTCGAACTATCCGGCAGCGAGCACGACCGACGTCGCGGCATTCCTCATGGAGATGGTGCTGACCTTTGGCCTCGTCAGCGTCATTCTCGGGACTGCCTCGGGAGCTCAGAACATCGGCATCATCGGTGCACTGGGCGTCGGTGGCTATATTGCGCTGGCCGGGCTATGGGCGAGCCCCCTCTCGGGCGCATCGATGAATCCGTTCCGAACCCTGGGCCCGGATCTCGTGGCGAACGACTACCAGGCCTACTGGGTCTACCTGGCGGGCCCACTCCTCGGAGCGGTCCTTGCGGTCATCGCGGCGTTCGTCCTGCGAGGTTTCGGTGGAGGCCGATCGGGTTCCGCGGCAGCGCAAGGAGCCCTGCTGACCGAGCCCCTTCGGCCCGAACAGGACTAGCGGACCAGCGAATGCTGCCTGCTGGGCAGCGAAATAGCGCCGCCGGGCGCGGCTGCTCGATTGGGCTTCGCAGTCGGGGTCGGCGCGGCACGGTCGCTCACCCCCAAGAGCGGGGACTCCGCGCAGAACCGGGCGGCATCCTGCGAATCCTCCTGGACCTTTGATGAGTGTGCCGGGTCACCGACGTGATGGTGCGTGGATCGCGGTGCCATTGATTATCAGCCCCTGCTCCGAATCCCTCGGACGATCATGGCGGCCGCATCACCGAGGGGTCGAGCAGACTCCGGCGCCTCGGCTATCGAGGCGAGGGCGATGATCCGCTCGAGCGACGCGAGGTCGTAGGTGCGCCCGTCGGTGATCGCGGTCCTCGGGTCGGCGAATCCGTAGACGACCGCCATCTCCAGCGGATCGCGGTCCATGCCGTAGTCCAGTGCGCACTCCGCGGTGCCGTACGGCATTTGCGCCGAGACCGCGAAGGCGCCGCCGTCCCAGTCGCCGACGGCGCCTTGGCCGTGGTGGTTGAGAAGGTCGACGATCGGGATGAGCACTCGCTCAGGCTCCGCATCATCGGCCATCGGTATGCGAAAGCATCGGTTCGCCCAGAGCAGGTCGATGGCGTCCATCTGCGGTGATCGGAAGGACGGCACGATCACGCGGACGACTTCGATCAGGTCATCGGCAAGGCCGGGATCGAGCGACGGATGGGTGCGGCCCATCCAGGCGAGCTTGGCACATGCGTTGTGGAGCGCGACCTGCAGGTAGAGGAGTTCCCACTCGAGGTCGCCGCAGTCGTCGGGAACCTGAGCGATGACGATGCGGTCGTCGTCCTTGGACCACGCGACCCGATCGACCCGAACGAAGGCGGTGCGGGGGATGCGAAGGAGGGGCTCGCCAGCGGGGGCTGAGGATTCGATGCTCAGCTGGCCGGCACGCTCGATGATGACGGTGGACGGTGCCACGTAGCCGCCGGCCTCGCGAATGAGCTCGATGGTGCCTGAGAGCAGGTCGGCGACGAGCGGATCGCCGGCATCGATCATTGGGTGAGTCATTCGAGCATTCTCCTTGACCTGCGCCAATGCAAGCCATGAGGTGCTCGATGTAATCAGGCGCTGGCTCGGACTCGTCCGACGAGGGAGAATGCGTCGATCACGAGGATCTCGACGGTGCTCAGGACGCTTCAGGACCCCTCAGGGTCTTCCGCGTAGGCGTTCGACGCGGCGCCGATCTCGCTTCGTCGGCCGCCCGGCACCCCTGTCTCGAACGATCGGAGCCGGTCGCTCCGCGCCGGACTGGGGTGCGGGGGTGCGGTCCTCGTAGTTCAACACCGCGAGAGCCGCACTCGTACGCTTCTGGACGAGGGCTAGGACGAAGACAGTGCGCTCGGCGGCGATGGTGCGGGCACGAATGGTGTCGCCGATCCTCACCGGATGGGCGGGCTTGGCAGTTGACCCGTTGAGGCGGACGTGGCCGGCCTTGCATGCAGCGGTCGCCGCAGACCTCGTCGGGTAGAGGCGGATCGACCAGAGCCAGACATCGGCGCGCACGCTCTGCGGGGCGGGGGATGCGTCCATGTCCTGAGCCTATGAGCAGGGGTCGCCGGCGGAGGCTTGCTCACGGCTGTGCTGGGAGCGCGCTCGCGACGCGCGGCGCACTCCCAGCGTTGGTCAGCCTGCTGCGCAGCCGGAGAGGTACAGGTCGGCCGGGATCGTTGCGTCGGCGGGGGCCGCAGTTGCCGCGGGATCGCTGCCGCAGACCTTCGACTTGTCCTGCGGGACCCAGAACTGGCCCTCGGCCTGGAAGATGAACGAGGTTGCGACACCCTGCGGGGCATTGGCATCGGTCGAGCCGGTGCCGAGGGTGCCGGTGGCCACGGCCCAGCCCTCAGAGCACTGGAGGTTTTCCATCGTGAAGACGTTGTCCGGGCCGAGGGCCTCGGCTGACTGCTGGGCGGCGGCCCCGACTGCGGCGTCGGTGCACTCGGTCATGCCGCCGACCATGGAGGGGCTCGCTGACTCGGCCGTCGGGGTGCTCGACGAGCAGCCGGCGAGAGCGGACGTGGCCATTGCCGCGAAGGCGATGGCGAGGCTGATGCGGGCGGAGCTCTTCATGGGGTCCTCTCAAGCGCCCGGGGCGGGCGCGGATCTCGCGTGATTCTAGATCGTGCAGTGGGTTCATTGCGCGGCAGCAGTGGATTCCCATCGCGGGCGTCGGGAGAATTCGACTGGAGGAGCCGAAGGAGGCAGTCGCTCAGGAGAGGGCGAACATCGCGCCGAGGACGATGAGCCCGAGGACGAAGACGATGACCGCGACGACGATGCCGAGCGCGAGAACTGCAAGGCCGGTGAGGGCGAACGTGACGGTGGCGAGGAGCAGGCCGCCCCCGGCCTTGAGGGCGATGCGGGCCTGGGCGCTCCTGTAGTTGCGACTCTCCGCTCGGATCGAGGCGGCGAGCCCGCACAGGGTGCCGGCGGCAATGACCGCTCCCGAGCCCACGAACCACGCCAGGGGGAAGGTGGCGCCGTTGTGTGCGAGGCCAGGACCGCCGTCCTGGGTGGAGGTGATCTCGCTCACGCTCATGACCGTGAGGATGGCTGTCGCAGCGCTGCCGAGGACGACGAGCCAGACCCCTATCCAGCCGAGGAGGTCGCGCGGGGCCGTGCCCCAGCGGTTTGCCCGGACCGGGAGGCCCGACCAGCGGGCACCGTCCCAGTACTGGACCATGCCGGCCGTCCCGCTCTCGGGCGGGTACCAGCCGGGAGTCTGGTCGGCAGGCTCGGGGCCGGTAGGCGGGTTTGGTGAGGGGTTGCTCATTGACTGCCTCCGTCGAGGTTCGCTGGATTGAGCGTAACCGCCCACCGGCTTCATCCCCTCGGCGAAGCGGGCGAAGACCGTCATCGCCTACCGCGAGCGTGGCGCGCCCTCACCCTCGATGCTCCGCCAAGGCACGACGGAATCCTGCATCACGTCTTGGCGTCCGGCGACGCCCCGACGGCGCATGCCCAGCTCAACAGTGGTGGATAGCCATCACTGTGACTTCTGACCCAAATGCGGGCTTACCATCAAATTGACTTTTGGTACATGTACCGAAAGTCCAGCAATACGGTTTTTGCGCTATCTCAGCCCTTGCGCGGAAGCGTGGACTGTCAGAACTCTCATAGCCGAACAGGCGAGCTTGGCGCCAACGAGAGTCGTGAGAAGGGAAGGACCCCATGAGACATCCGAAGAAGGCGCTCTCGCTCCTTGTCGTAGCGGCGCTGGCGAGCGTCTCGATCGTCGTCGTTGCGAATGAGGCCGCGGCGGGCGGTACAACCGTGACCGTGACCGGGTCTGGGTTCTATGACGGCACTTCTGCTTCGGCCGTCACCGGTGTCACCGCGGGTGGCGTGGCCGGGACGAGCGTGACAGTTGCCTCAGACACCTCGCTTACCTTCGTCACGCCTGTTCGTGCGGGCGCGGATAGAACCGCGGGCCCCGGCGCTGTGGTCGTCACGACCTCCGGCGGGGCATCGGCAGGATCGACGCTCTACACATTCAGGCCGGTGCTCGAGTCGATTTCGTCGATTCCTACCGGTTCGTCAAGTCAGGGCCTGGTGACCCTCGGCTCCTTGGCGGCGGCCTCCCAGCGCAAGCCGGTTTCTCGGACGACACTGCAGCCCTACACAGTGTCCGGAACCTATTCAGCGGGGACGTCAGTCGCCGCCGGTGATGGCTACTCGTACGTGACGGATCGCGACTACACCGGTGCCACCGCATACCAGTATGAGAGCGACGAGCGCGCACTGAGATCTGGATCCTCGCTCACCACGACGGCGACGATCGCCACGGGCGGCGGCAGGAGTTCGACCTACAAACTCACGTCAGCCGGCAATTGCGAGCCCCGCCCGAACGGGGCCACCGGATCGCCAACGTCGAACAACTATTCCGATGGGTACCAGACGTATTGCAGCGTCTTCGGGCCCGAGGTCTATTCGGAGTCGTTCTACGTCGGATCCGGGATGTCACTCGCATTCGACTGGGCTGCTGAGTACGTTTCCGATGACTACGAGGTGTACGGGTACCTCATTTCACTCACGGACCTGACGGACACCTCGTACACGGGAGCCGATTACAGCGTTGTCGCCCATGGCATCGGGAATGGCGCCAGCGGTATCACGTGGTATACCGCGAGCGCGGCTATCCCTGCCCCCGGTTACTACAAGTTCCGGTTCGTCAATGGGACCTATGACGCGACAGGAGGCCATCTGATCGGGTCGAACATGTACATCGACCCGCAGGCCGTCATCGTGGCCCGGACGAATGCGATCACGTTCCCGGCGCTGGCGGACATCGTTGGTGCGGCGAACCCCTCCACGTCGGCCGTGACGCTGTCGTCGACGGCCGGGGGGACCGTTTCCGTGGTTTCGAGCACAACAGGCGTGTGCACGGTGTCGGCGGTGGGGAACACGTACACGATCACGAAGGTGGCCGACGGGACATGCGTACTCTCGGCGACGCAGGGGGCGACGGGCGAGTACGCCCCTGCGACGACGGTCCTGCGCTCGTTCCAGTATCTGGCTGCCGCAGTGGCCCCGGTCGTGTCCACCGGGCTCAGTTCGTCTGTCAGTGCGTCGGGGGCGGCGCTCAGCGGGTCGGTGACGCCGCGGGGGGCGGCGACTGATGGCTCGTTCTGCTACGGCACGGCATCGAGCCTGGCAGGCTGCACGTCGGTTGCGATCACCCCGCAGATCGGTGCGACCGACGCGGCGACGACCATCTCGACGTCACTCACGGGGCTCTTGGCTGCGACGACCTATTACTACCGTGCGTCCGGGGTGAACTCAGTCGGCACGACGAATGGGCTGATCCGTTCGTTCACGACGTCAGTGCCGGGGGTGCCGAGCGTCACGACTGACGCGGCGTCGTCCGTGTCCTCGACGGGCGTCACGCTGAACGCGACGGTGACGGCGAACGGGGGCGCGACGACCACGTCGTTCGTGGTCTGCACCGACGCCGGCATGACGGCCGGTTGCGTCACGACGACGGTCAGCGGGACGACGAACGGTACGGCCGTGGCTGTCCCGCAGGCGATCACTGGCCTGGCTCCGTCCACCACGTACTACTTCAAGGCATCGGTCAACAACGGGTCCGGAAGCGCGGTCGACGGCTCGGTGCTGTCGTTCACGACCGCGGCTGCCTCGGGCGGCGGGTCGACCGGTGGTGGTGGATCGACCCCCGTGCCGACGCCGACTGCGACAGCTAAGCCGGTAGTCGCGCCGGCGTCGTTGCCGTCGCTGGATCCGGTGGTGATCCCGGTGACGGATGCGGTGAGACCGGGCGGGTCTGCGATCCTCGTCGGGGGCGTGCCGGTGGCGACCGCGGTAGCGCCGAACGCGTCGTCGACGGGCTTGACGGTGTCGGGGCCGGATTGGTCGCTGGGCTTGGGTGCGGTGACTACAGAGGGCAAACCTGCGCCGCTGGGACGCGGCGGGGTGGTCGATGCGCGGACGGGGACGAGCCTGGCGGTATCGGGCGTGTCGTTCGCGCCGGGCACGGCGGTGAAGGTCTACATCCTCGCGCCGCCGATGACGCTGGGGACGTTGACGGTGAATGCCGACGGGACGTTCAGCGGGCGGGTCTCGCTGCCGCTGACCTTGAGCCCGGGGTCGTACACGGTGCAGGTAAACGGGTACAGCCCGGGCATGTCCCTGCGCAGTGCGTCGCTCGGGATCGGCCTGGGGTCGAGCCCGAAGTCGGTCGTGAAGCGGATCAAGCGCACCGTGTACTTCGACCGGTTGTCGTCGCGGCTGACGCCGAGGTCCAAGAAGGTAATCGCTGCCGCGGTGCGTCAGGTCCCCCGGGCCGCGACGAACGTCTCGGTCCAGATGGTCGCCTACGTCCAGCGCGAGGACTATCGCGGCAACGACTTCATCCTGTCGGCGAAGCGGGCGAAGATCGTCGGAGCGAGCCTCAAGGCCAAGGGTGTGAAGGGCCGGTACTACGAGAGCGGGCGGGGCCGTGCCGCGCAAGGCGGTAGCAAGGCACGCCGCACCGAGATCGTCATCGCCTACACCATCAAGCGCTAGCGGGGGATAATCGCCTTGATGTCGGCGGCCATCGCCTCGGGCTTCGTCTTTGGCGCGTAGCGCCGAACCGTCGTCCCATCGGGTGACACGAGAAACTTCGTGAAGTTCCACTTGACCATGGAGCCGAGCAGTCCGCCCGATCGCTCCTTGACGAACCGGAAGACCGGGTGGGTGTCCTTGCCGTTGACATCGACCTTCGTCGACAGCGGGAACGTGACGCCGTGGTTCACCTTGCAGAACTCCTCGATGTCGGAGTCGCTGCCCGGCTCCTGATGGGCGAACTGATCGCACGGAAAGCCGAGCACGACCAGGCCGAGCGGGCCGAACTCCTCATGGAGGCGCTGCAGGCCGTCGTACTGCGGGGTGAAGCCGCACTTGCTCGCCGTGTTGACGATGAGGACCGGCTTGCCCGCGTAGTCGGCCAGCGAGACGGTGCTGCCGTGGTTGTCGACGAAGGAGAGGTCCTGCAGGCGCGCGGCGGGGGCGGAATCAGTGGAAGTCATACAGCAAGTCTGCCCCAGATCCGGGGCTTGCACCGCGGACGGGACGGATAGGGTCCGGGGATGAACGAACCCGCCTCGATCGAGGACTACGTCCGAGGCCTTCCGAAGGCCGAGTTGCACGTGCACCTCCAGGGCGCCGCGTCGGTCCCGACGGTGCTGGAACTGGCGCGCCGCTACCCGGAGGCCGGGGTGCCGACGGAGTTGCAGGGCCTGCGTGACTTCTACCAGTTCACCGACTTCGCCCATTTCATCGAGGTCTACATCAGCGTGAATCGCCTCGTGCGCACCGCCGACGACGTCCGCGACCTTGTCGTCGGCCTTGGCCGGGATCTCGCCGACTCGAACGTGCGGTACGCCGAGGTGACGGTGACCCCTGACAGTCACCTCCTCATGGGCATTACCCCGGATGCACTGGCCGACGCACTGACCTCCGGGCGCGCCCGCGTGCTCGAGGCGTACGGCATCGAGCTCGGCTGGGTCTTCGACATTCCCGGCGAGCTCGGGGTCCCGTCCGGCATCCGAACCATCGAGTGGGCCGAGTCGCACCTGCCGGAGCACAGCGTCGGCTTCGGCCTCGGCGGGCCGGAGGAGGGGGTTCCGCGCGACATGTTCGGCGATGTCTTCCGTCGTGCCCGCGATCTGGGACTGAGAAGCGTCCCGCATGCCGGGGAGACGACCGGGCCGCAGAGCATCCGCGACAGCATCGATGTCCTGGGCGCTGTCCGGATCGGCCACGGCATTGCCGCGGCGAGCGACCGGGCGCTCATGGACGACCTCGTCGCCCGCGACATCGTTCTGGAGGTGTGCCCGACCTCGAATATCTGCACGCGCGCGGTGGCGGAGATGAGTGATCATCCATTCAACGTCCTGCGCGATGCCGGCGTCCGGGTGACCCTCAACAGCGACGACCCGGGGATGTTCGACACCGACCTGAACCGGGAGTACCTCGTCGCGAACGAGATATTCGGGCTCGACGGCCCGGCGCTCACCGAGCTCGCCCGCGAGTCGGTGCGCGCTTCCTTCGCGTCGGGTGACGTGAGATCGCGGATCCTCGCCGAGATCGACGACTACGAGAGGTCAGCGGAGTCGAGCGGCTGAAGGTCGCGTGTCGTCAGGCTCGCCCGGACCACGACCTCGGCTGGGTCAGGGCGATGGGGTTGCCGCTCAGCCGCAAGCCGTCCTGCATTTGGCGTTCGCGGTACTCGAGCACCCTGGTGCCGTTGCCCGTCCAGTCCTTGATGCGCGTGCGAAGGGTGTCGACCTGCCGTCGCCATTGGGGGTCCGACTCATCGACGACGTCTGGCCGCACGACGAACACGTCGATGTCGGCCTTGCCGCCCATCGAACGCCGGGTGGCCGCGCCGAACAGTGCCGCGTAAGCGCATGGCTGCTCCCAGGCACCGAGGTGAGCGGAGAGCCGGTCGACGAACGTGTCGCGCAATTCCGCGATCGCGATGACCGCATCGGCCGCGACATGCTCTCGATTCAACAGGTAGACATCGGCGTGGCCGACCCGGCGCTGCAGGACGATGCCCTGCGCACTCAGGCGAGCGCAGGCCTTTCGGACGCCCGATTCCGAGTACTCGCCGATGAGGGAGTGGATGCGCGGCGCGGTGCACTCATCGGTCGTGCGGACGAGGACCGCGAGGATCTCGCCGTCGAGCGACGGCGTCACCGTCCGGAAGGGATGCCCGAGTTCCACGTATCGAGGCTAGACCCTTTCCCGTGATCCTTGCTGGACAAAAGTGAAGTGTCCGGGATAAAAGTATTGCTTGATCGAAGGGCCGGCGCCGAAGCTCAGCGAGCAATACTCTTCGGTTATCGCCGTGATCCTTCGGCGGATTCGACAACATCCCCCACAACGGATCGTCCGGCACGTTCCTGCCGGTGAAGGGATTGGCATCGCCATGACCAAGCACGTTCGCTATGAAGACGTATCGCTCGTCTACCCCGGCAGCACACTGCCTGCCGTCAGCCACCTCGATATCTTGATCGAGCCGGGCGAGTTCCTTGTCCTTGTCGGCCCATCCGGGTGCGGCAAGTCCACCAGCCTGCGAATGCTCGCCGGGCTCGAACCCATCACCTCTGGGGCCATCTACATTGGCGATCGCGACATCACCAATGTGTCCGCGAAGGATCGGGACATCGCGATGGTGTTCCAGAACTACGCGCTGTACCCCCACATGTCGGTGGCCGAGAACATGGGATTCGCGCTGAAGATCCAGAAGGTCTCGAAGGACGAGATCAGCCGTCGGGTGCAGGAGGCGGCCAAGCTTCTTGACCTCACCGACTACCTCGATCGCAAGCCGAAGGCGCTCTCGGGCGGCCAGCGCCAGCGGGTCGCGATGGGTCGTGCCATCGTCCGCGAACCCGAGGTCTTCTTGATGGACGAGCCGCTCTCGAATCTCGACGCCAAACTGCGAGTGCAGACCCGCACCCAGATCGCCGCACTCCAGCGGCGATTGGGCACGACCACCGTCTACGTCACGCACGACCAGGTCGAGGCAATGACGATGGGTGATCGAGTCGCGGTCCTCAAGGATGGCGTGCTCCAGCAGGTCGACACTCCTCGCGCGCTGTACGACGCCCCGGCGAATGCGTTCGTTGCAGCGTTCATCGGGTCGCCCTCGATGAACATCGTGAGCGCACGCATCGTCGAGGCCGGAGTCGAAGTCAATGGAGCGACCATCCAGGTGGAGCGGAGCGTCCTTGCGAGGGCGAGTGGCGACTCCGTGCTCCTCGGCTTCCGCCCTGAGGATCTCCAGCTCGGAGATATCGGCATTCCGATGACTGTTTCGCTCGTGGAGGAGCTCGGCGCCGACACTTTCGTCTATGGCACGGCACCTGGGCTGGACGGCACGGATGTTGACCTCGTCGCTCGCTCGCGAGGATTCCAGTCGCCCGCCATCGGTGCGAGCGTCCACGTCAACCCGACGAAGACATACGTGTTCGATCCGGCAGGGGAGCAGTCGCGCCTCTCATAGTCGCCGACAGGAATCGACACGGATCACGGTGCACTATTGGTCTATGAGACGTCGAACCTTGCCAGCACTTGCCCTGATCCTCGCCGGAACGGTTGCACTCCTCTCCGCCTGCGCGCCGACGACGACTGTCACGGCGCCGGGCGGAGTGGCGGCACGGACGGTAAGCGTGGCGGCGACAGGCACGGCCGAGGCCACGCCTGACGCAGCCCGCGCCTCGATCACCGTCGAGTCGACCGACCCCTCGTCGGCGCAGGTTGCGCAGGCGGCTGCCGCTGAGGCCACCACGCTGGCGCTCGATGAGCTCAAGGCCGCCGGGGTGGACGCGAAGGACATAGCCACCCAGGCGATCAGCGTCGGTCCGCTCTACGACTACACGTCCGAGGGCGGCCAGACGCTCATCGGCTACCGCGCATCGCAGACGCTGACGGTCACCCTGCGGGATCTTGCGACGGCCGGGGCGACCCTCGACGCCGTCGTGAAGGCCGGCGGCAACTCGGTGCGCATCGACTCCCTCGAGCCGTTCGTGACCGACCCGGCCGCCGCGACCGAGAAGGCTCGCGCGCAGGCCGTCGACATCGCCAGGGCCCAGGCCGAGCAGTATGCGCAACTGCTCGGATTCACGCTCGGGCCGGTCGCCACGGTTTCGGAGGCCACCTCGAATGGGCCCATGCCGCAGGGTGCCTACGCGGAAGCCGCGCCGAGTGCCGACAAGGACGTGCCCACGCCGATCGAGGCGGGCACGACCGAGGTCACCGTCACGCTGAACGTCGCCTGGCTGATCGAGGACTGACCGGCCGCTGCCTAGGGCGCTACCAGCCACCCTCTGCGCGGCGGTTGTAGCGAACCTCGGTGTCGCCTAGGTCGAAGACGAGCAGCTTCTGCTCGGTGAAGCGCTCGAGGAACCACTGGGAGAGCTCGCGGCCGACGCCGCTGTTGCCGGTGCCGCCGAACGGGGCGAGCTGATCCCAGTAGTTGCTCGTCTCGTTGATGTTCACGGTGCCGTGCTGGAGTGCCTCGCCGACGCGCCACGCGGTGGCGAGATCGCGGGTCCACAGCGATGCGATGAGGCCGAGCTTGCTCGAATTCGCGATCGCGATGGCCTCGGAGATCGACTCGATCCTGATGATGGGAGCGACGGGACCGAAGGTCTCCTCGCGCGCGATCATCATCTGCGGGGTGACGCCGGTGAGGATGGTAGCCGGGTAGAAGAGCCCCTCCTGCGGACCGAATTGCGTGATCTCGGCACCCTGTGCTCGGGCATCCTCGACATGGTCCACGACCCGCTTGAGGGTCGCGGCATTGCGCAGTGGACCCATCTCGGTCTCGTCAAGGCCGGGATCGCCGATGCGCAGTTGCGATGCCCGCGCCTTGAGCTTCGCCACGAACTCGTCGTGGACGTCGGCGTGGACGAGCAGGCGCTCGCCCGAGGTGCAGACCTGGCCGGCGTAATAGAAGCAGGCGTTCATCGAGCCCTCGACGGCCGCATCGATGTCGGCGTCGGCGAGGACGATGACCGGGCCGTCGCCGCCGAGCTCGAGCAGGTGTGGTCGAAGCGCAGCCTTCGCGGCTATGCGCTGACCGGTCGCGGTCGAGCCGGTGAAGAACAGCCCGTCGACATCCTCGTGCTCGACGATGGCGGCCCCGACCTCGCCCATGCCGTGCACGACATTGAGGACACCCGGGGGAAGGCCGGCCTCGGTGCAGATCTCGGCCACCATGTTGCAGCAGATCGGCGAGAACTCCGAGGGCTTCCAGACCGCCGTGTTGCCCGCGGCGATGATGTGGGCGAGTGCGATCGAGGCGATATCCGTTGGGAAGTTGTAAGGGGTGATGACGCCGACGACGCCCAGCGGACGATGCGTGAGGACGAGCCTCTTGTTGTTCGTCTGCTCCTGGGTCGACGGGAACGACAGCCCGCGATGCCGGAGCACCTCCTCGCCGGCCTTCTGCCAGGAGGGGGCCGCGTACTCGTGCACCTCCTCGCGCGCCTCGGCGACGGTCTTGCCGATCTCGATGATGAGGACCTGCGCGACCTCCTCGGCGCGGGCGGCGAAGAGGGCGTGGATCTGCCTCATGATCTTCACCCGCTCGATCAGCGGTGTGGCAGCCCAGGCGGGCTGCGCGGCTCGGGCAGCCTCGACGGCGCGCGCCACATCGGCCGCGTCGCACCGGGCGACATCGGCGATCAGCGCACCGGATTGGGGGGAGTGGACGGGGAAGGTGCCGCCGGAGCCGTCCACCCACGACCCGTTGATGAGTGCCTTGGTCGGCAGTGCCTGTGCCATGTCTCTCCTACCCGCTTCGGGATTCGGTCAGCAGCCCTGACGGCTGATGTCCGTCAACGTATCCGATGAGCGGGGCCCATGGCCGGTTGTTTGTGAGTGCCGGGTGCTTCTCGCTGAGGACTGGCGTCTAGTTCAGGACCGGCTTCTCGTCCAAGTAGGCGTAGTGTCGAAGTATCGGAGCCATCAGGACTCCCGGATGACGGAGTGGTCATGGGCGACAAGTCTCGGCAGAAGACGGAAACGAAGAAGGTCGGGAAGTCAATCAAGGAGAAGCGCGCCGACAAGAGGATGGCGGCCGGCTCCTCGAAGGACGGCCCCGGCATCATGCCGCCCAAGAAGGACTGACGGACGGGTGCTCGGCTCAGTCGCCTCGGGCATGGTGCACTAAGCGGCTGGATCGCTCCAGCGCAGGCCCTTGAACCGACCGAATCCCCGATCGAATGAGACCCACGTGGCATTGATCTCCAGGGCTGCGGCGGCCAGCCAGGCGTCGGTGATGTCATGGGCGCGCGGTCGATTGCTGTCGAGAAGGCCGCGGAATATCGACCAGTGCGCGGGGCCTGGATTGAGCACGTGAACGAAGGGTGAAGCTGCCAGCAGGTCGACGACCTCGAGCGCTGACGACAGGTGAAGGGGCTCTTCGAGGACTCGCCGACTGGTCGCGACCCGGATGAAGCCCGAGATCACCGTCGAGAAGAGGCCAAGGCCCTCGGGTGACCTGCGCAGGCGCTCGAGCGTCTCGCGGGCCAAGTGGTGGTTGGGCGACGTCGAGATGACTGAATCCAATAGGACGTTGACGTCAACGCAATGCATTGAGTGCGGATCCCTCGTCGAGCAGTTCGCTGAGCGATGCATTGCTGTCGAGATCGATGCCGGGCCGTAGCCCGCCGCCGGTGAAGACGGGTAGTTCAGGAAAGTGAAGGCTGCTGGTGTCGGTGGCTGCCGATCGTCGCGCGAGCAGCAGGGTGATCGCGTCCTCGATCACTGAACCAACGGAGCACCCTTGAATGGCTGCAACCTGTTTCACCTCACGGTAGATATCGTCCCGAAGCGTGACGGTTGTCCTCATCTGGGCACATTAGCATCATGCAGGTGCACCAAGATGCACCAGTAATAGGCTGCGATGGTGACCACTCACATGACACCGACGCACATGTTTCCGACGTGACCGCAATCGCGAAGTCCTCTGCCGGGGTGAGGCGGCAGGCGCGCGCGGCCGCCTCACCGGCCGACTTGAACGATTCGATTCGCGAGTGCCGCGCCTGCCCGCGCCTTGTCTCCTGGTGTCAGGACGTGGCGGTCGCCAAGCGGGCGGCGTACGCCGATGAAACGTACTGGGGCGCCCCGGTCCCGAGCTTCGGAGCCGATCGACCGTCGATCCTCATCATCGGCCTGGCCCCCGGAGCCCACGGCGCGAATCGGACCGGGCGGATGTTCACCGGCGACCGGAGCGGCGACTGGCTCTTCGGGTCACTGCACCGCACCGGGCTGGCCTCGACGCCTGGCTCGGTCTCCCGTGACGACGGCCAGCGACTGGAGATCGTCCGGATCACCGCGGCGGTTCGATGCGCGCCGCCGGACAACAAGCCCACGACCGAGGAGCGCGATACGTGCGCCCCCTGGCTCGACCGAGAGCTCGAGCTCGTCAACCCCGATCTCAGGGTGGTCGTGGCGCTCGGCGGATTCGCCTGGTCCGCAGCGCTTGCCGCGCTCGCCACCTGCGGCTGGTCGCTGCCGATGCCGCGGCCGCGCTTCGGCCACGGCGTCCACGTCAACCTCGAGCGGAAGGACGGGCACAGCGTCGTCCTCCTCGGCTGCTATCACCCGAGCCAGCAGAACACGTTCACCGGCAGGCTCACCGAGCCGATGCTCGACGAGGTGTTCACGGCCGCGCGTCGCCTGGCATCCGGCTGCACCATCCACCACGTCGGGACCCTGGCCGTGAGGTCAGGACCCTGGCAGGGTCCGATCCGAGGCCCAGCCCTCGACCGCCGCCTTGTAGCGCTCGAGCGACTCCGGGCAGTAGGTCGAGAGCACGGCTGCGTCGTAGGCGATCGCCGCCGGGTCCAGGACCCCTGAGCGTCGTCCGCTCGGTGACCCGAAATGACCAGCGTTGAAGCCGGTGATGAATGCCGACTCTGCGTTGATGCAGGCAATGCCGCCGTCGGCGCCGTAGAGCACCGTGAGGGTCTCGACCGCCGGCACCGGAACGTTGACCCCGGAGGCCTCGAGGACGAGAAGTTGGGAGCGGAGGGCCTCGGCCTGAGCGACCGACTCCGAGCTTGCTGCCTCCTCCGGCGTCGTCGGGCCGCATCCGGTGAGGAGGGCGGCCATTGCGATGACTGGCAAGAGGGCATGCACGGCAGCCCGTCCCGCTGAGCGACGCGATGTGGTTGAAGTGCGCATGATCTCCCCTTAGCTATTCGACGCTGCGGTCGTGTCGGTGGGCTCGGCCTCTGGTAGCGCGATCCACGACGGCTTGCGCAGGGCGTAGAAGATGAACGGACCGCATCCGAGGACGAGGATCCCGGCGAGGAGGAAGCCGACGTAGATGAAGTTGTTGATGTTCGAGCCGGTGGGCTGGGCGAATCCGATGAGAAAGGCCAGCACGCTCGCAGCGAATCCGACCCAGCCGACGAGCTTCATCGCCGGGGTGCGGAAGCCTCGAACGACGTCGGGCTGGGTGCGCCGAAGCTTCAGTGCGGCGAGGAACATGATCATGTACATGATCAGGTAGAGCTGGACGGCCATGGCGGACAGAATCCAGAACGCCGAGCTGACATTCGGCACCACCGCGAACAGCAGCGCGAGGATGGAGACGATGATGCCCTGAACGATGAGGATGTTGATCTGGACGCCCGCCGCGTTGGTCTTCTGAAGCGAGGGGGGCAGGTAGCCGTCCTTCGCGACGAGCAGGAGACCACGGCTTGGGCCGGGGATCCAGGTGACGACGCTCGCGAGGATGCCGACCACGATGAGCAGCGCCATGACGCTCGTTCCCCATGGGATGCCGACCTTCTGGAAAAAGACATCGAAGGCCTGCATGACCCCTGTCGTGAGGTCGACGCTCTTGGCCGGGACTCCGACGGCGATGGCGAGGGTCGGCGGGATGAAGACGAGGAGGATGAGGATCGAGGCGAGGCCGATGGCCTTCGGGAAGCCCTTCTTCGGATTGATCATGTCCGTTACGTGGACCGCGTTCATCTCCATGCCGGCGTAGGCCAGGAAGTTGCTCACGATGAGGACGATGCTCGCGATGCCGGTGAACGCGGGCAGCCAGCTCGTGCCGGATCCCGTCTCGAGCTCGGATTGCCCGCCCTTGGCGAGGTAGATGAGCGCCATGACGACGAGCATCGCTGCCGGGATGAGCGTCCCGACGATGAGTCCCTTGCTCCCGACGAATGCGGTGAAGCTCATGCCCCGCAACGAGATAAGTGTCGCGAGCCAGTAGACGATGAGGATCGTCGCGCCGACGAACACGCCGTTGCTGCCGAGATCCGGGTTGAAGACGTAGGCCAGTGCGCCGGCGAAGAAGGCCAGCTGCGCTGGAAACCAGACGACGTTCTGCATCCACTGCTGCCAGATGGCGACGAAGCCCATCCGGTCGCCGTACGCCGCCTTGACCCAGCCGAACACGCCGCCGTTCCACCCACTTGCAAGCTCGGCGGCCACGAGGGCGACGGGCACGAGGAAGACGATGGCGGGCAGCACGTACAGGAATATCGATGCCAGTCCGTAGGGCGCCATGGCCGGCAGCCCTCGAACGCTGGCAACCGCGGTGGTCGTGAGCAGCGCCATGGTGATCCATGACAGGCCAGCGGCCTTCTTCTTGGTTGGAGTGCTCATCGGAGTTCCCTGTTCCCTGCTCTAGTGATGGAAGGACGAGGTGGCCGCTGCGGATTCCTTCGGCATCGGGCCGGTGAGCCGGTCGAGGTAGTCGACGCTTCGCTGCAGGTCCTGGACGAACAGGCTTGCGAGATCCATCGAGAATCCGTTGCGGACGACAACCCGCATGACCGTGACGTCCTCGATGTCGGCCGGCATCGGGTAGGAGGGGACTTGCCATCCGTGGTGACGCAGGCGCTCGGACAGGTCGGAGAGATCCCAGTTGGCGGTGTAGCCGGGTTTCAACTGCCACGCGAAGACCGGGATGTCGGTGCCATCGGTGAGGAGGGAGAACGCCGGCATCTTCACGACCTCGGTCGCGACGTACACCGCGACGTCCTGGCAGGCTTGCTGCACGCGCCTGTAGCCCTCGCGGCCGAGCCGCAGGAAGTTGTAGTACTGCAGCAGTACCTGCGCGCCGGGTCGCGAGAAGTTCAGTGCGAGTGTCGGCATGTCGCCGCCGAGGTAGGACACATGGAAGATGAGGTCCTCGGGAAGGTGCTCGGTCTTGCGCCAGACGACCCATCCGAGTCCGGGGTAGACGAGGCCGTACTTGTGCCCGGAGGTGTTGATCGAGTGGACGCGTTCGAGCCTGAAATCCCAGACGAGGTCGGGCTGGAGGAAGGGCGCGATCATGCCGCCGCTGGCACCGTCGACGTGGATCGGCACGTCCAGGCCCGTCCGCTTCTGCAGGTCGTCTAGGGCGGCGGCGATCTCCTGAACGGGCTCGTAGAGCCCGGTGTAGGTGACACCGAGGATGACGACGACCCCGATCGTGTTCTCGTCGACGAAGGGGAGCATGCTCTCGGCGGTCAGGCCCGGGTTCTCGAGGGTCACCGGGACGTAACGCGGCTCGACATCCCAGTAGTTGCAGAACTTCTCCCAGACGACCTGGACGCCGGAGCTCATGATGAGGTTCGGCTTGTCGATCGGCTTGCCCTCTGCGCGGCGCCGGTTCTGCCAGCTGCGCTTGAAGGCAAGGCCGCCGAGCATGCATGCCTCGGACGATCCGATGGCCGAGGTGCCGATGGTCTCACCCGGAGCGTGCCAGAGGTCTGCGAGGATCCGCACGCATCGCTCCTCGATCTCGGCCGTCTGCGGGTACTCGTCCTTGTCGATCATGTTCTTGTCGAACGTCTCGGAGTAGAGCTTCGCGGCCTGCGGCTCCATCCAGGTGCCGACGAATGTCGCGAGGTTCAGCCGCGCATTGCCGTCGAGCATCGCCTCGTCGTGGACGATCTGGTAGGCGGTCTCAGGCAGCATCTCGTCGTCAGGGAGGCGATGCCGCGGCACCGACTTCTCCCCTTTGCGGGCGAACATCGGATTGACGGACAGATCCTCGGTTGCACGTGATGTGCGGCCGACGTGGTGGATGGGCATGACTGCTCCTCAGGCTGGGGTGACAGTCCGAATTCTTCTCTGCCAGCAGAGCGGTGTCGTGCTGAAGCACTAGGCGGATCGCGAGCGGGTTCGCGAGCAACCAGGACTTGGCCCTTCGAAGTGGATCGCACGATCAGGTGAACTGCGTGGCCTCCGTCATGACCTCACGGATCGTGGACACATCGAAGGCGCGTCACTCGCCGCTCTGTCGGAATGTTCATTCGCCGCAATGCCCGCTAGGCGTTATGACCGGCGGAGCGTCCTTTGTCCAACGCCCCCGGCGATCGATCGCGGCGTCGAAACGGCCAAACCGGTGCGGCGAAGGTGCTCCACGATCTGAATCGCCACGGCCGGCACCGCCTGCAACGGGGGGGGGGTTGCGGTGGGCAGGGACACTGTGCGAGCGTATGCGCGGCCCCCCGCCGATGCTGCGCCGTTGCCAAGACCGCGCCGATGGAGACAGGACCGCGTGGTGACCGAACCTATCCTCGCCCTCGCCTTGATGCTGAACCCCGGACACGAGCGGGCTGCCCAGGCCCACATGGCGCGGCTTGCCGGGCGACTTGGGTTCGTGGCCTGCCACCTGCCGGTGGAGCCGGGTTCGACGATCAGCCCGTCAGACATGGACGTGCTCATCGCTGCCGCGGCTCCGGCCATGCTCGTCATCGATCATGGACAGGACACGGTGGGGGTGGTGCGAACCGCTGATCCCGAGGTCATTCGTCGGATGCGCGCGAGCCTGGACGCGGGCGAGGACACCCGGCCGCTCATCGTGGCCGTCCCGATCTCGATCGGAAGGACTCAGAGCGAGGCGGTGGCGCGAGCAGACCTGGATCCGCGATTCGTCGGCGAGGCCCATCGGCGAGTCGCTGGGGTTTTCGGGACCTTCGAGCAGGCGCAGGAGCAGGTGCTTGCGATCGCCGAGGCGGGGGCAGAGGTGCTGCTCGTCACCGTGCCGGGGGAGCGCGATGTGGCCGACGTCCTCGCCCAGATTCGCGCCCTGGTGGTCGGCGCAACACCGGCGCTGGTGAATGGCTGAGCACCGGGGTAGCGTAAATCGGGTCGAACCGTGGATAGGGCAGGGTTACCCCGGTGTTTCGAAGGCGTAGGTGCGGCGCTGCGTGGAGGCTTGCACTTCGGATGGTTTGAGGTGGAGGCACGATGCTCGGGCGTTCGCTTCTCGTCGTTGAAGACGACTCATTGCTGCGCGAGTTGCTCGCCAGTGCCCTGGAGGCACGTGATTTCGTGGTCCACACGGCGGCGAGCATCGGCGAGGCCAAGCGCTGCGTGGCGCGTTTCGATCCCGACGGCGTGATCTTGGACATCGAACTCGGACCCGGCCCCAATGGCTTCGACTTCGCTGACATGCTGCACGAGGTCTCGCCGCAAACAGCGATCGTCTTCCTCACGAACCTCCCTGATCCCCGGTTCGCCGAGCGAGGTGCCGATGGGCTTCCCACCGGATTCGCATACTTGCGCAAGACGGCTGTGGCGAACATCGACTCCCTCGTGGAGGCACTTGATGACGCCATGCGTGGCGGGGACCTGACGCGTCACCGACACGACCAGGACAAGGGCCGACCGCTGGCATCCTTGACCCAAAAGCAGATCGACGTCATGTACCTTGCGGCTGACGGAAAGACGAATGCTCAGATTGCGGCCGATCGCGAGATCAGCGTGAAGGCGGTGGAGGATATTCTCAGCCGAGCAGCGTCCGCGCTGGGCATCGATGCCGCGCCGGATGGCAACGTGAGGGTTGCGGCCGTGCGGAAGTTCCTCGAGGGCATCGGCGCCCCCGCCTCGATAGAGCGCGACAGTCGTGCAGTGAAGTGATGCGGGCGAAGTGATGCGGGCGAAGTGATGCGGGCGAAGTGGCAGAGCATGGCTGCGAGGTCGCAGGCGCCGCAAATGTGGGAGCGACTGGGTTACGCCTCCACTCTGAGCCAGTCGGTCGCCCTCTGGTACTTCCCGGTGAGCCTCGCCGGCCCGCTGTTCATTGACCGCGTGAGATTCGGTGGGTCCTGGACGGCGTGGATCGCGATATCGGTGGGCGCGCAACTGGTGCTCATGGCCAGCTTCGACATCTGTCGTCGCGTGATCCACCGGCCGGGGAGGCCGGAATCGCAGCCTGCCCTCACGCTCGTGGCGATTCTCTCTGCGACGTTCATTCGAGGCGCTGCCCTCGGGCTCTTGGTGATGTGGTTCGGATTCTCAACGAACATGGAACTCGGATACCGTCTCGTCGCCGGGCTGATGGCCGCGACGATGGTCATCATCGTCGCCCTCGTCTTCAGCGCGAGGGAGCGCCATCGTGATCTCGTCGGGCGGCTTGACCGCGAGCGGGCAGCCCTCGTGGACCTTGACATCTCGATGCAGGGGCGGCTCGCCGAGATCTCCCGGGGTATCACAACGCTCGTCACGCTGAAGGTCGAGCCGCTGCTCGACGACCTCGATTCGGCATTGAGCGAGGTTGGGGAGGGCGCCGCTATCGACCATAGCCTGCAGTCGCTGCGGCGTCTCGTCGACGACGAATTGCGCCCGCTCAGCCACCAGTTGGGCATTGAGAGGGTCGACCTAGACGTGCTGGCCGTCCCCGTGCGGCTGCGAACCGGTGACCTCGCACATGTTCGACCGGGCGACCGCTACCCCGACTCGGACGCGGTCTTCTGCTTGAAGGCCTCTCGCGGCGAGGAGTTCGTCGCCGGCCCGGATGGGGTGCTCGTGCGCGAGTACGACATCGTGCTCGCGCCAGCGGCCGTTGAGCGTCAGCAGCCGTTTAGCTGTCCGTCGCAGAAGGCGGACGTACCGGCGAACCCGATCACGACGACCGCGAGTGGGATGAGCGGGAGCAGTGCTGAGAGAACCCTGAGCAGCCTGCCACCGCCGTCGTGCCTGCGGGTGATGCCCCAGGCGATCCAGGTGATCGGCACGGTGAGCACGCAGGTGAGGAGGAACGCCCACATGCCATAGAAGGCCATCCAGACCCAGACCGACGTGTTGTCGGTGCCCGAGTCGAACATCATGACGGACATGAGCACCGGCACGGCGGCGAGAACGGCTACCACCAGCCAGATGACAGTCGCGAGGACCGGGATGAGTGGGCCGCGTGCGGGGTTGAGCTGCTCTTGGGTCATGGCCGAAGGCTAGCGGGCCGATTCGGGACCGTCTTGTGAACGTGTGAGGACCTCTGACCCTTGGGCGGGTGCCTCGCCGATGTTCGAATGATTCGACAGGCGGACGGGGGAGCCGATGGCGGCGCGGGTGATCGGCAAGTCGACGGCAGTTGCGTCATCGTCGAACCTGCCCGACTACGAGCGCGGGCGAGCGTCCTTCACCTGGGCGGACGCGCGCCGGTCGCTGAGCGGCGTGAACATCGCGCACGCGGCGGTCGATCGGCACGTGGATGAGGGTCGCGGCGACGTCGTCGCACTGCGATTCGTCTCCGAGCTTGCCCCGCCCCGCGAGCTCTCCTTCGCAGCGCTCGCGCTGGAGAGCAACCGGTTCGCGAATGCCCTTGAGGGGCTTGGCGTAAAGCCGGGTGATCTCGTGTTCGCGCTGAGCGGCCGGCTGCCAGAGCTGTACATCGCGATGATCGGCGCTCTCAAGGCACGGTGCGTCGTTGCCCCGCTCTTCTCGGCATTCGGCCCGGACCCGGTCCGCCAGCGGCTGCGGGCGGGCAACGGCCGGGTGCTCGTCACCACGGCTGCGGCATACCGGCAGAAGGTTGCGCCGGTCCGCGACGACCTGCCGGACCTCGAGCACGTCCTCCTCATCGGCGACGATGCGTCGAGCGTCGATGGCCCGGGGGTTCAGGCGCTTGCGCGGCTCATGGCCCGGGCATCGACCGAGTACTCGATCGCTCCGACAGGTGCGGAGGACCCGGCATTCGTCCACTTCACGAGCGGCACCACCGGGATGCCCAAGGGCGCCGTGCATGTGCATGACGCAGTCGTGGCCCACGAGGCGACCGGCCGATTCGCGCTCGACCTTCGCGAGGGCGACGTGTTCTGGTGCACCGCCGACCCGGGCTGGGTGACAGGCACGTCGTATGGCCTCGTCTCCCCGCTCGCCTGCGGCGTCACCTGCATCGTCGACGAGGCCGAGTTCGATGCCGTGCGCTGGTACTCGATCCTCGAGCAGGAGCGGGTGAGCGTCTGGTACACCGCCCCGACTGCACTGCGGATGCTCATGAAGGCGGGCGCGGAGCCGCTCGCCGGGCGCGAGCTATCGAGCCTGCGCCACATCGCGAGCGTCGGGGAGCCACTGAACCCGGAGGTGGTGGCCTGGGGCGAGGAAGCGCTGGGGAAGCCGATCCATGACACCTGGTGGCAGACGGAGACCGGCGCGATCATGGTGGCGAACTACGCGAGCATGCCCATCCGGCCCGGGTCGATGGGCCGGCCGGTGCCGGGCATCGAGGTGGGGATCGTCCGAAGGGATGCGTCCGGTGAGCGAGTGCTCGATTCGCAGGGCAATCCCGTCCTCGTGGCCGGTCCGGGCGAAGAGGGCGAGCTCGCCATCCGGACCCCGTGGCCGTCGATGATGCGTGCGTACCTGAACGCGCCCGAACGCTATGCCTCATGCTTCGCCGGCGGATGGTACTTGTCGGGAGACCTAGCCCGGATCGATGCCGACAGCTACGTCTGGTTCGTCGGACGCGGCGACGATGTCATCAAGTCAGCGGGCCACCTCATCGGCCCGTTCGAGGTGGAAAGTGCCCTCATGGAGCACCCGGCCGTCGTCGAGGCGGCGGTCATCGGCGTCCCGGACCCGGTGGTGGGGGAGCGGGTGGAGGCGTTCGTCGTCCTCGGCCCCGGGTTCGAGCCAGGCGAGGGCCTGAGCCGCGACCTCATGGCGTTCGCCCGCAGGCGGCTCGGCTCGGCCGTGGCCCCGAGGAGGATCGCCTGCGAGCAGGCGCTTCCCCATACGCAGAGCGGCAAGATCATGCGCAGGGTGCTTCGGGCCCGAGCCCAGGGCCTGCCGGAGGGCGACCTCTCCACGCTCGGGGCGTCGCGATGAGCGCGCGGCAATCGCGTCGGGCATCGAGCGGGGCAGCGAACGGGGCAGCGAACGGGGCAGCGAACGGGGCAGTGGACCCGGCAGCAAGCGGGGCAGCGCACGAGGCATCGTCACCGGATCTCACGGCTCTCTATCGGACGATGCTGCGCATCCGCCGATTCGAGGAGCGATGCGCGGAGCTCTACTCCGCGGAGCGGATCCGCGGCTTCGTCCACCTCTACATAGGGGAGGAGGCGGTCGCGACCGGCGTGCTCGATCAGGTGCTCCCGGACGAGGCGGTCGTGACGACCTACCGCGACCACGGCCACGCCCTCGCGAGGGGCGTGCCGATGAACGAGGTGATGGCGGAGATGCACGGCCGAGTCGAGGGCGTCTGCCGGGGCCGGGGCGGGTCGATGCACCTGTTCCACGCGCCGACGCGGCTCTACGGCGGCAATGCGATCGTCGGCGGCGGACTCCCGCTGGCGGTTGGGCTCGCCCTCGCCGACCGGATGCTCGGACGGACGAGGGCGACGGTGTGCTTCTTCGGCGAGGGCGCGATGGCAGAGGGGGCCTTCCACGAGTCGATGAACCTCGCCGCGCTCTGGCGGCTGCCGGTCCTCTTCGTATGCGAGAACAACGGCTACGCCATGGGCACGGCCCTGGAGCGATCCCAGTCTGAGACGAACCTCGCGCTGAAGGCAGCCGCCTACGGGATCCCCGCCTGGACATGCGACGGCATGGACGTCGAGGCCGTCCGGGGTGCAGCTGCGCGCGCACTCGCGCTCGTCCGTGACGGCGGCGGGCCGATGTTCCTCGAGGCCCGGACCTACCGGTTCCGCGCCCATTCGATGTACGACTCCGACCGCTACCGCGACAGGGCCGAGATCGACCGGTGGAAGCTTCGAGACCCGTTGGTGCTCCTTGCCGGTCGGCTCGATGACGTCGACCTCGAGGCCATCGACTCGGAGGTGGCGCGGGAGGTCGAAGAGGCCGTCGCGTTCGCCGATGCCGGTCATGACGAACCAGTCTCGGAGCTCACCCGCTATGTCACGAGCGAGCCGATCACCAGCGCCGGAGCGCCCCGGTGAGCCGGCAGCAGACCCGCGCCCGGGTGGCCGCCGAGCAGCCGGTCGTCACCTACCGGGAGGCCGTTCGCGAGGGGATTCGCGACGCGATGCGCCGTGACGACCGGGTCTTCCTCATGGGCGAGGACGTCGGGCGCTACGGCGGCGGCTTCGGGGTGAGCATGGGCCTGCTCGAGGAGTTCGGCGAGGAGCGGATCCGCGACACCCCGCTGTCCGAGGGAGGGTTCGTCGGTGCCGGCATCGGCGCAGCGCTCGGGGGAATGCGGCCGATCGTCGAGATCATGACCGTGAACTTCTCGCTGCTCGCCCTCGACCAGATCCTCAACTCGGCGGCCACGTTGCTCCACATGAGCGGCGGGCAGTTCAACGTCCCGCTCGTGATCCGGATGGCGACGGGCGGCGGCCGGCAGCTCGCCGCGCAGCACTCGCGCTCACTCGAAGGGTTCTATGCCCATATTCCCGGCCTTCGGGTGCTCGCCCCGGCAACGGTGGCCGACGCTCGGGGCATGCTGTGGACCGCCCTCGAGGATCCCGACCCGGTCGTCATATTCGAGCACGGCTCGCTCTACAACATGAGCGGCGGGCTGCCCGCGGACTCCTGGGCGGTCGGGATCGACCGCGCCATGGTGAGTCGCCCCGGGGAGCATGTCACCCTCGTCACGCATGGCGGGAGCCTCCGGCTCTGCCTGGAGGCGGCGGAAGCACTTGCGGCGGAAGGCATCTTGGCGGAGGTCATCGACCTGCGATCCCTTCGCCCGCTTGATGACGCGACAGTCTTCGAGTCTGTAGCCCGGACCCATCGCGCACTCGTCGTCGATGAGGCCTGGCGGACGTGCGGCCTCTCGGCGGAGGTCGCCGCCCGTATCGGGGAGGAGTGCTTCTACGACCTCGATGCCCCGGTCGGCCGGGTCGCCGCAGTCGAGGTGCCGGTCCCGTACCCGAGGCACCTCGAGCAGGCGGCCCTGCCGAGCGCCGAGCGGATAGCTGCGGCTGCGCGCCGGCTCCTCTCCGGATCGGAGGCAGCGCGTGCCTGAGTTCACGATGCCATCCCTTGGCGCCGACATGACCGAGGGCACCCTCCTCGAGTGGCACATGCATCCCGGCGACGTCGTGCACCGGGGTGACATCGTCGCGGTCGTCGACACCGAGAAGTCGGCCATCGACATTGAGGTCTTCGAGGACGGACGGGTCGAGCGGTTGCTCGTCGAGGAGGGGACGAAAGTTCCCGTCGGCACTCCGATCGCGATGCTCGGGCCGGTGACGGCCGGCGCGGGCTCGCAGCCGAAGGCCGCCCCCGCGCGGCGGGCCAGTCCCGGCCCCCGCGTTTCCGCATCACCCCTCGCGCGGCGACGGGCGCAGGAGCTCGGGGTCGACCTCGAGGTCGTGCGCGACAACGGCTCACCGGGGGTCGTCACCGTCGCCGACGTCGAGCGGGCGGCGCATCCGGAGCCGGCGGCGGCGCGTCCGAAAGAGCCGCAGCGAGAGTCACGGCCCGAACCGCCGTCAGCGCCAACCGCAGATCGTGCTGCGAGCATGCGTGCGGCTATCGGAGCTCTCATGGCGCGCTCGAAGCGCGAGATCCCGCACTACTACCTCGAGAGCGTCATCGACCTGCACGGCGTTCTTGCCTGGCTCGCCGACCTGAATGCGGGGCGCGCGCTCGCCGACCGCATCCTTCCGGCCGCGGTCCTGCTGAAGGGCGCGGCCCTCGCCGCCCGCGAAGTGCCGGGCATGAACGGGTTCTACCGCGATGGCGCGTTCGAGCAGCAGGAGCACGTTCACCTCGGGGTCGCGGTGTCGCTGCGCGGGGGCGGGCTCATCGCTCCGGCGCTCCATGACGCGGACCGGTTGCCGCTCGCCGATCTCATGGCGGGGATGAAGGATCTCGTCACCCGGGCGAGGACCGGCCGCCTGCGCGCATCGGAGATGTCGGACCCGACGATCACCGTCACGAGCCTCGGTGAGCAGGGAGCAGAGCTCGTCCACGGCGTGATCTACCCGCCCCAGGTCGCGCTCGTCGGATTCGGCCGGATCGTCGAGCGCCCCTGGGCCGTCGACGGCATGCTCGCCGTGCGTCCGACCGTCACCGTCACCCTCGCAGCGGACCACCGGGTGAGCGACGGCCATCAGGGCGGACTCCTCCTCGCGGCCATCGAGGACCGCCTGAAGCGGCCGGAGGAGCTGTGAACTTCGAGGAGATCCTTGAGCTCGTCCGCGACCGGGTCCGGCAGGTGGCACCCGAGGTCGAGGCATCGAAGCTCGATGCGGACGTCGACCTGCGGCGATGCGCCGACCTCGACTCACTGGACTTCCAGACCCTCGTCGAGCTGATCGCGGCCGCGACCGGCGTCGAGGTGCCGGAACGCGACTACCCGCAGGTGCGGAGCCTGCGGGGGATGGCCGAGTACGTGTGCGCCCGGGCGGGCTGATGGCGATGAGAGGAGTGGCGGGGATGACGGAATCGGTGGTCTGGCTGCATGACCTAGGACGCGGCAGCGTTGATGTCGCGGGGGGCAAGGGAGCGAATCTCGGCGAGCTCGTGAACGCCGGGCTGCCCGTGCCGCCGGCGTTCGTCATCACGGCGCAGGCATTTCTCGCCGCCCTCGACGAGGCGGGCGTGCGCGGGCAACTCAGTGCCGCGTGCGATCCGGAAGAGGCGGGCGATCCAGCGCGGCTGGCGCACGCGACCGAGCAGGCGCAGGGGCTCATCCAGCGAGTGCCCGTGCCCGAGACGCTTCGCGCCGCGATCCTCGAGGCCTATCGGGGGCTCGGCGATGGCGTCTCAGTGGCGGTCAGATCCTCCGCCACGGCCGAGGACACCAAGGACACCTCATTCGCGGGGATGAACTCGACCTTCACGAACATCCTCGGCGACGACGCGCTCATCGAAGCGGTGCGCCGGTGCTGGGCCTCGCTCTACACCCCCCGCGTGCTCTCCTACCGGGCCAGTCGCGAGCTCACGGGCGAGCCGGCGATCGCCGTGATCGTCCAGCTGATGGTCGACTCGGAGCGCTCGGGAGTCATGTTCACAGCCGACCCGTCGACGGCGAACCTCTCGAGGATCGTCATCGAGGCGGCCTTCGGCCTAGGCGAGGCGGTCGTGTCAGGCGCGGTCGAGCCTGACACGTACGTGGTCGACAGGGCGGGGCCGCGCATGGCCTCGGTTCGGGTGGGGATCAAGGGATTCGAGATCGTCCGCGGTGATGACGGCTCCGACCTGCGAAGGGAGCTGACGCCTGAGCGCGCCGGCCAGCGGGTGCTCTCCGATGACGAGGTCCTCGACCTCGCGCGGACGGGCCTGCGCATCCACGAGCATTACGGCGAGCCGCAGGACATCGAGTGGGCGGTCGCATCGGGGCGCTGGTACGTGCTCCAGTCACGTCCGATCACCACGCTCGCGCAGTCGCCCATCTCGGCAGGCGTGGCCCCGGATGCCGAGCAGGGGCCCGCCTCCTCCAGTGAGGCGGAAGCCGGACCCGTCCTCCTCACCGGCCAGGCCGCCTCGCCCGGCATGGCCTCCGGGAGGGTGCGGATCCTCCGGTCGCCCAAGGAGGGCGGCAGCCTCGTCCAGGGCGAGATCCTCGTCGCGACGATGACGAGTCCCGACTGGGTCCCGGCCATCCGTCGGGCGGGAGCGCTCGTGACCGATGGCGGGGGCATGACCTGTCACGCCGCGATCGTCTCGCGAGAGCTCGGGGTTCCCTGCATCGTCGGCACGCGCTCCGCGACGTCCGTCCTCCACGACGGCCAGGTCGTCACCGTTGACGCGACTGCGGGCCGTGTCGTCGCGGGGGCTATTGCCGCGCCATCCGCGACGTCGGCGACCACGACGGCGGTTCGATCCGAGCCCGTCGCATCGGGGCCGGAGGCCCTGGCCACCCAGGTCTACGTGAACCTCGCGATGGCCGAGCACGCGGAGGCCGTCGCTGCCCAGCCGGTCGACGGTGTCGGGCTGCTGCGCGCCGAGTTCATGGTGACCGACGCGCTCGACGGCATGCATCCCCGCGAGCTGCTGGCCCGCGGGGGCCGTCAGGTGTTCATCGACGCCATGGCGGGGTCGCTCCTGCGGATCACGACGGCATTCATGCCACGTCCGGTCATCTACCGCAGTATCGACTTTCGTACCAACGAGTTTCGTGGACTCGTCGGGGGCGATCGGTTCGAGCCCAAGGAGGAGAACCCGATGATCGGCTATCGCGGTGCCTACCGGTACGTGCGCGAGCCGGACCTCTTCGGCCTCGAGCTCGAGGTGCTCGCGCGCGTGCGCGAGCAGACGCCGAACCTGCACCTGATGATCCCGTTCGTGCGAACCCTGTGGGAGCTAGAGGCGTGCCTCGAGCTCGTCGATGCGAGCCCGCTCGGCAGCCAGCGCGGCCTGCTGCGCTGGGTCATGGCGGAGGTGCCGTCGGTCGTCTACCGGATTCCGGAGTACGCGGCGCTCGGCATCGACGGGGTGTCAATCGGGTCGAATGACCTCACGCAGCTCATGCTCGGGGTCGACCGTGACTCCGAGGTGTGCGCCGACCTCTTCGACGAATCCGATGCCGCGGTGCTCGACGCTATCCGACGGATCATCGAGGCGAGCGCTGCTGCCGGCATCACCTCATCGCTGTGCGGGCAGGCGCCGTCGAACAGGCCCGCCTTCGCGGAGTACCTCGTTCGGTATGGCATCACCTCGATCTCGGTGAACGCCGACGCCGTCGACCGGGCGCGAGGATCCATCGCGGCGGCCGAACGCCGCCTGCTCGTCGATGCTGCACGCCGCACCACGAGCCAAGGAAACGGAGAACTCCCATGAAGCGCCTGATCGCGATCGTCGCCCTGTGCTTGGGCGGACTGCTCGTCGCCACCGGTTGTTCCGGTTCGACGGAGGTGCTCGCGCCCTCTGCCGGCTCGGCCACGGCCCCGGCCCCGGCCTCGGCTGAGGGCAGTGTCACGCCGCTCATCACGCCGGAGCCGGCGACGGCCCCGAGCACGGACCGCGGCGACTTCGCGTCGCTCATCCGGGAGTTCTCGGACGACGGCGACGAGGCGACGGACCAGGACCTGTGGGATCTCGGGGTCACCATCTGCGAACTGTTCGACAGCGGCGGGACCTTTGGCGATGTCTTGACGCTCACTGACGAGCAGGCATTCTCACCGGAGTTCGCCATTGCGATCGCTATCGGCTCCACCGCCTACATCTGCCCGGAGCACGACGCCCAGATCAGCAAGGAAATAGACGAATACCTAACCTGACCCCGCCGTCACCCCTGTCATTTCGTTCAGTATGCGGCGACCACCCCCAGTCGTTTCGTCCAGTATCCGGCGGCTCCACCCCCCTCGTCGTTTCGTCCGGTATCCGGCGGCTCCACCCCCAGTCGTTTCGTCCAGTATCCGGCGCTACTGACCAGGATTCTCGTCATTCGGTCCCGATCCGGGTCATGTCATCCAAGGGGGCTGACGCCTTCGTGATGAGTCGGTGGCCAGTCATCGGCGCCCATTGAGCGCCAGTGACCCATAGCGTCGAAGACGTCGATCGAGTCTTGAATCGATTGAGGTGAAGGATGAGCCTTGTTCATGTTGTGCCCAGGAATGGTGGAGCAGGCGACACCGCGCATGGGTTGATGATCCCTATCCATGCGGGGCCAGCGCATGTCTGACCTCGAGCGCCCGGGCCGCTATCTCACGTGGCCAGAGTCCAGGGACCCACGTGCAGGTCGCCCCGGTCGACACGGCAGTGAATGCGCCCCGGCGCGGCCCCGGGCGGCTGTGCGGAGAGCGCTCATCGCGGCAGGCTTCGTTGGTGTCATTCTCGCAACCTTGATCATCAACCTGAGCGCCTGACCGACGCGTCATCTCGCTGATGCGGCCCGTCGATCGACGGCTGGGAGCGTGACGATCACCCGGGCGAATGCGAACCCCTCGCACACGATGATGCGAGCCGGCCGGCGCCGATAGATGGCGCAGAAGTCCTTGAGGCCGTGTGCGCGCAGGGTCCCGAGCATGATCACGAAAGGGATGCCCGTTCCGGGGGCCCGCCATCCGCGCAGGATCGGCCAGGGGTCGGGAACGTCATCTGACGACACGATGCATTCGTGCGGAATCACGAGGTCGCTGTGCAGCGAGCCGATCCTCTCCCAGCGTGAAAGGCGGACGTGGAGCCCGGCCGGTGTCTCCTCGATGGTTGCCATGGGCCCACGGTAGGTCCTTGCCGCTGGGCGAACTGCCGGGCGGCCCTCATCGGCCGTCGGATGAGATGGCCAGTTTCATGGTCATCTGACCAAGTCCTTGGTCTGTTGAGCCGGAATCCGGACGAAATGACTGGGGGGGTGGGGATGGGGACGGGGTTGGGACGGGGGAGGGGCTTCGCGCAGTCCGGCTCTAGGCTGTGGCCGTGTCCAAAGTCCTCACCTCCCTGCCCGCCGGCGAGCGCGTCGGCATTGCCTTCTCCGGCGGCCTCGACACCTCGGTGGCCGTCGCCTGGATGCGCGACAAGGGGGCGATCCCCTGCACCTACACCGCGAATATCGGCCAGTACGACGAGCCCGATATCGATTCGGTGCCCGGTCGCGCGATGGCCTACGGCGCGGAGCTCGCCCGCGTGGTCGACTGCCGTGCCGCGCTCGTCGAGGAGGGCCTCATTGCCCTCACCTGCGGTGCCTTCCACATCCGCTCCGGCACGCGCCAGTACTTCAACACCACGCCGCTCGGCCGGGCAGTGACCGGCACCATGCTCGTCCGCGCGATGTTCGAGGACGGCGTCTCCATCTGGGGCGACGGCTCCACGTTCAAGGGCAACGACATCGAGCGGTTCTACCGCTACGGGCTCCTCGCCAACCCCGCCCTGCGCATCTACAAGCCGTGGCTCGACGCCGACTTCGTCAATGAGCTCGGCGGCCGCAAGGAGATGTCCGAGTGGCTCGTCTCCCACGGCCTGCCCTACCGAGACAGCGTCGAGAAGGCCTACTCGACCGACGCCAACATTTGGGGCGCCACGCACGAGGCGAAGCTCCTCGAGCACCTCGACACCTCGATGGAGATCGTCGAGCCGATCATGGGCGTGCGGTTCTGGGACGACTCGGTGCAGATCACCCCCGAGGACGTCACCGTCCGCTTCGTCCAGGGCCGTCCGGTCTCGATCAACGGCCGGGAGTTCGCCAGTGACGTTGAACTCGTCGACGAGGCGAACGCCGTCGGCGGCCGGCATGGGCTCGGCATGGCCGACCAGATCGAGAACCGCATCATCGAGGCGAAGAGCCGCGGCATCTACGAAGCACCCGGCATGGCGCTGCTGTTCATCGCCTACGAGCGGCTGCTGAGCGCCATCCACAACGAGGACACCATCGCGAGCTACCACGCGGAGGGCCGCCGCCTGGGCCGGCTGCTCTACGAGGGCCGCTGGCTCGACCCGCAGTCGCTCATGCTCCGCGAGTCGCTGCAGCGCTGGGTCGCATCCGCCGTCACCGGCGAAGTCACCCTTCGACTACGGCGCGGCGACGACTACACGATCGTCAACACGCAGGGCCCCGCCTTCAGCTACCACCCCGACAAGCTCTCGATGGAACGCACCGAGGACGCAGCGTTCGGGCCGGTCGACCGCATCGGCCAACTCACGATGCGCAATCTCGACATCGCCGACACCCGGGCGAAGCTCGAGCTCTATGCGGCGCAGGGGCAGTTCGGGGGCCGGCAGGCGCAGCTCGTCGGCGACCTGACCCCGGGAGGCGCGGAGGCGATCTCCGCACTGCCCGAGGAGGGCCAGCTCGAGGCCGACGAGATGCTCGACCGGGCCGCGATGGAGTCCGGCGCCGACTAGTCACGGGCCGGGTGTGACCGGTCAACGACCCGCAATGCATGATGGTGGCGAGCCGGACCGGTCGTCCGCAGCCAGATCAGGAGAGCGCGATATGAGCATTGGCCCCGTCGAGTACGTCGTCATCAAGTTCCCGGGCAATCACTTCACCGGCGAGATCGCCCCTGAGGTCGTCCGACTCGTCGAGGCAGGCACCGTCCGGATCC